>ERZ791709.10-NODE-10-length-109506-cov-43.4699_pt1 | contig 109506 bp, 98 predicted proteins | sample MGYA00509955_ERZ791709 | MGnify/ENA primary metagenome ERZ791709 (study PRJEB30046, sample SAMN00715153) | human gut metagenome | study: EMG produced TPA metagenomics assembly of the A metagenome-wide association study of gut microbiota in type 2... | reverse complement strand
TTGGGTCTTAATAGATGCCCGGCGCCTGCCATCATTTAAGCCCCGCCCCGGTCTTCATAGATGACCGGTTTTCGGCACGGTAGGCTGTTCCTTCGATTGCTGGTGCAAAGGTACGAAGAATTTCTGTATCTACCAATTTTTTGCCTGTGATAAGGAGCGATTTTCAGCAAAACACTTTCGATTTGAAACTTCGTTAAAAACCAAGCTCTATGTTTTATGGGGCGCATCTCTATGTTTTTGCGGTGTCGAAAACTATGTTTTGCGTTATAAATCAGCATATTACAAAGTAATACCCGATTACATGGAAACGTGTTCAATATTCAGTATTCAGTTTTTTTCGCTCTTGTTACCATCCTCTGTATAGATAGTATATTATATATAATATATATAATATAAAATATCTACTTACAATTTATAACCATAGAAAGGGTAACTATCGCGAAAAAAACTGAATACTGAATACTGAACACCCTTTTAGGTTCCTCGCACCCTGGGTATCATGGCAGCATCAGGAAAAAGATAGTACTAGTACGCGTACATAGTACAATTTCTCCAGAAAACGAAGGAACCCGATTCTGAATCTCTATGATTCGGAACCGGGCTCCAGGACTTAGTATCGAAAAAAACTAAAAATAGTCTTACTTGAAGTATCTCTTGTAAAGACCTGCGAAACCTGCACAGTGGCGAGCCTCGTCCTTAGCCATCTCATGAACAGTATCGTGGATAGCATCAGAACCCTGCTCCTTGGCAAGCTTGGCAATGCGGAACTTGTCCTCGCAAGCACCCTTCTCTGCTGCGATGCGAGCCTCGAGATTGCTCTTGGTATCACCCAAAACCTCACCCAGCAACTCTGCAAAGCGAGATGCATGGTCAGCCTCCTCGAACGCATAGCGCTTGTAAGCCTCTGCAATCTCTGGATAACCCTCGCGGTCTGCCTGGCGAGCCATTGCAAGATACATACCTACCTCGCCACACTCACCTGCAAAGTGATCCTTCAAACCCTTGATGACCTCCTCATTGACGCTATCCTTATATGCCTGACCGAGAACGTGTACAGTAGCGAATGTCAAATCATCATCCACTGTATCTTCCATCTCCTTGAACTTGCTGGCTGGAGCCTTGCAAATAGGGCACTTCTCTGGTGCCTCTGTACCCTCGTAGATGTAACCACAAACGGTGCAAATAAATTTCTTCTTCATAATGTTAATGTTTTAAAATGTCCTTGTATTGTATTATCTTATTACTATTAATTCTCTTGTCTGACGAATCCTTCGGCTTCCCGTTAATTCGTCTTCTTCTCCATCTTCTTGGCGCAAGCTGAACAGATGCCCTTGTAGTAGAGCTGTTCCTCCTGCACGATGTTTCCATCTATCACCTTGGTCTCTGTTACCCTTGGTGCTTGCTCATCGAAGAGGTCGATGATCTTGCCGCAGTTCTTGCAGTAGAAGTGAACGTGTGGCTCGATGTTGCCATCATAGCAAACGCGATGTTCGTCGATAGTGATCATCTGGGCTGCATTTACCTCACTCAGCATGCGGAGCGTGTTATACACTGTGGTACGGCTTAGGGTCGGTACCTTGTCCTCCAAAGCTTTGTAAACATCTTCGATGTTCGGGTGGGTAGGGTGCTTGATCAGGTAGTCCAGGATTGCCAGTCTCTGTACTGATGGTCTGATGCCTTTCTCTACCAATCTGTTGTAAGCTTCTGTTTTTTTCATATTCCTATCTCTTGATTGATTTTTACGTTTGCAAAGGTAATGAATTTATTTCTATCTACCAAATAATTCTGTAAAATATCCAAAATAATAGGGATTATTTTTAGATAATTTACAGAATTAAATGTTTATTCACTAAAATCGACTCTTTTCCCAGTCTTTGCGCCCAGGATTTCATCTACGACTATTTTCCGGTCTTTACGCCCAGGAATTTATCTACCATCATCAGCTGTTTGAGCTGGAAGGCTGGCTTGCATGCCTTCTTTGCCTTGAGCTTGATGGTGAAGAGATCGCGGGTGCCCTCTACGGCTGGCTGCTCACCGATGTTGACGAAGGTAGGGTAGAGCACCTTGCTGCCATCTGAGTGCAGACGGTCCTTGGTGAGGTTCTCCATCTTGCCCATATCCTTCACATCCACTCCGATGAACTCGTATTCGGTGGCGCTGTATGGCAGGGCAAAGCTCAGGGCATTGAGCGATACGAGACCCTTGCCCTTTACGGTGAGGGTGATGGTTTCGCCTGCCTTGTACACCTTCTTGTCAGCTGCGAGACTGATGCTGCCCTCTACGGCCGGCACCTTCTTGCTGCTTACTCCGCTCTTGAGCTGGGTAGCCACCACGGAGATATCGTAGGCGTCGATGAGACCGTTGCCGTTGATATCGCCCTTGCTTACGTAGCCCTCGAAGTCCTTGTCGCCCCTGCGCAATCCGCAGTAGTTGAGGTAAGAGGTGAAGTCGTTTTCGTCGATGCGTCCGTCGTGGTTGATGTCGCCCGCCTTCTCCATCTTGCTGCCCGGAACCTTGAATACGTACATCTCGGCACCCGAACCCATTCCGCCTCGGGCTTCCTCTACGGTCATCCTGATGTACTGAGCCTCTGGGTTGCCCTGGAACAGGTATTCCTTCACGGCATTCTCGTTCTTCCAGTCGAAGCTTCCGGTCTCGGTCCAGTTGATGCCGTCGTTGCTGATGGCGAACTTACCCTTCTGGATCTGTCCGTTGGTCTCGCGTTCAGAAGCCGGGAGATAGTGAATCTTCTCGAGCTTGGCGATGCCGTTGAGGTTGAGGGTTACATCGAATGGCAGCACACCTTCCTTCTTGTAGTAGTCGGTATGCCAGAAGTTCTTCTCGTTGAAGTCGAACATCTTCGAAACCTCCAGACCTTCCCAGTCCTTCGTAGAGTTGGTGGCTGTGATGTTGCGGATGGCTTCATCGAGAGGGTCCTTGATGGTATGCGCCTGAACGGTGGTCCATTCAGAAACGCCGTCCTTGTTTACGGCTCTCACCTGCACCTCGTAATCGTTTTCCGGCTTCAGGTTCTCGATGGTGAACTCGTTGCTGCGGATGGTGGAATGAATCACGCCATCCACCTTTACCTCATAGTAGTCGGCGTTGGCCTGCTTGTTCCAGGTTGCCACCAGCTCGAATGCCTTGTTAGGGCTCTGGCTGTCCTTCATCGTTACCTGAGGAGCTGCGAGGGCACCGCTGGCGTGGAGCAGCACATCGGCATCATCCATCTGATAGCCGTCCATGCGAAGCTCTACGTCGTTGGCAGTGATGTCGGTCTTCGCCAGTCGCACATAAACCATCGGATTCTTGCGGATATCCATCTTCTCGAAGTCGCTGCCCGGTGTGGCGAAGCGGTTGAGCTGAGGAGCCTCGTCGAAGAACCATGCATTTCCGGTTTTGCGGAGTTCATCGAGCGAATTCACCTGGGTCAGCTTCACGCTCTTTCCGCCAATCTTCGCCGCTAGCTTCTTAGGCATCTGGCTCAGATTGATGCGCAGCTCGGTAGCCTGGTTCTTCTCCTGCCCCTGGAAGTGGCCCGTGGTCTTGTAGATATGTACGTTGAGACGGTCCTTCTGCAGGGAAGAGGTGATGCGGGTGGTGGCGTGTTCACCCAGGCGGTAAAGCTCGGTCTTGCCGTCATCATCATAGAGGGCGTAATGGGTTTCGCCGTATGGATAGAGTTCGAAGATGCGCTGGGTGTTGTCTATCTGCGATACGTTGTTGTTAGGATTTACCATCGGGATGATGGCGCCTCGCTTCACGAAGACAGGCAGTTTCCAGTAGGGAGCCTCAAACTCGTTGATGATTCTTCCACCTTTATATATATGTCCGCTGAAGTAATCCACCCATTCGCCCTGAGGCAGGTAGATGCCGTTGCGGATGTCGTTGCCCTCCTTATCCATCTTGGTTTCCTTGTAGATAGGAGCCACGAGGAAGGATGGACCGCACATAAACTGATACTGCGTTGCCTTGCCCAGGGTATAAGGGTTGGCATCGTCGAGGAACATCGCTCTTACCAGCGGCTTGCCGGTTACAGCCTCGTGGGCAGCTGTGTAGATGTATGGCATCAGCTCTGACTTGAGCTTCAGATACCAGCGGTTGACGGAAGTTACCGGTTCGCCCAGGATATGAGGATACTTGGCATTGCTGCCCCAGCCATCCATGTTCAGACCCATCGCGGTGAAGGCCTTCCATTCGAATTCTCGCATGTTGACGATCGGATTCTTTCCGCCGAAGATACCATCGTTGTCAGATGTGATGTTGGAGATACCCGAAAGTCCGGCACCGATGAAGGTAGGGATGTGGAAGCGGATGTACTCCCAGTCGCCACCGGTCTGGTCGCCCGACCAGACGGATGCATATCGCTGTGTACCAGCCCATCCATCGAGCGAGATGATGAACGGACGGGCGTTCTCGCCATAGTAAGGCATGATCTGAGCCGCGTCAGCCACACCGTTCAATCCGAAGGAATAGCCGTCGCCTACCCAGGCCACATCGGTCTTGAGCACTCTTACGCCAGCGGTTCCCACCTCCTTCACGATGTCGCGCTGCAGGAGCGCCTCGATGCTGTCTTTCGGATGCAGGTCTGACTGGGTCCAGAGTCCGATTTCCACACCGTGCTTGCGGGCGTAATCACCGAATTCCTTCAGGTTCTGGATGTTGCCGTCCAGGGTACTCTCCTGACCGTATCCGGCTCCGTATCCATCGTTTGGCAGGAACCATCCCAGCGGCATGTCGTGCTTCACATATCGGTCGATTGCCGCACGTGCTGAGAACTGGTAGTTGTTCTTCTCGCCATTCAGTGATTCCTTGATTCCGGTCTTGTCGCTGGCACTCTCCTTATACGTCTTTCCATCCTCGAACACCATGGTTCGGCCCTTGTTGTCTGATTCCTTCCAGTAGTCGCGGTTGTAGGCATTGAGATGGCCTTCGTAGAAGCCGAACTTAGGGAGGAGTACAGGGTTGCCGGTGAGCTGGTAATAGCCATCGAGCAGATCGGTAGGCTTCTTGCCCACCATGAAGAAAACGTCTAAGTTTCTGGATTCGTGAGAGAGTTCTACCTTTCCGTTTTGGGTAGAACCGAAGTCGTAGAGACCTGGCTTGAAGGTGTACCACATGAAGCCGTAGCCAGCGGTTGACCAATAGAATGGGGCAGGGGAAGCCACTCCGCCATCTACCCAGTTGTTGGTGTTGACGATTTCGATTTTCTCACCCTTGTGAGAGAATCTTCCGTTCTGTACGCCGCCACCGAAGAAATACTCATCCGGCTGTTCGCGCAGGCTGAGGGTTACCTTTTCGGGGGTAAACTGTGCCGGAGCGCTCTGCTCTGCCACGGTCTTTCCGTCTTCAAGGTTGATGATCTTGAAGAGCTGGGTAGCCTTGTCGAAGATGACCTGTGCCTTGGTGGTAGAAAGGATGATGGAGTTGTCGTTCTCCTCCACCTTCACCTGCTTATGGTTCAGGGCTGTGCGTGGATTATCCACCAGGATGCTCGCCTCAGGCTTTGCCTCGGGCGCTCTCATCACGCCATCGTTGTGATCTTCGAAGATCCGGAAAACACTTTCGCCATAGAAATCTACGGCGACACGTTGCTGGTTGGCGAAGACAATCTCCACCAGCGTAGGATTGATTCTGAGAATCTGGACATCTCCCGCCTTCACGGTCTGGGCTGCCTTCTGGGCATCGGGAGCGGAAGGAAGCAGGGGAGATGATGCTGTGTTGGTTGTGTTGGCAACCATAGGCAAGGTTACCGCCATTGCCATCAGGTTGCCAACAGATAATTTCTTATAAATATTACTCATTTTATTTATAGATTATTTTGAGAGTTTTTCGATAGTTACCGCCACACGCCCTGAAAGGGCAGAAGCTCCTAGCCCAGGGCATCGCCCTGGGTAATGATGATGCAAGTCTGCCGCCCTGTAAGGGCAAAAGCCTTCAAATACCAGACAATATACAAAGCTTTTGCCCTTACAGGGCGCCTTGCTGATTGCTTGTATACCCAGGGCGATGCCCTGGGCTAGGAGCTTCTGCCCTTTCAGGGCGTCCTTGAACCACATTCGCTAGTTCTTCAGGGCGTGTGGAGCATACTTGCGAAACTTGAATCTCTAATTTCTATTCTTACAGTTTTTCGATGAACGCCTTCATCTCTGCCTCGTGTTCCTTCGCCTTCAGGAAGAGATGCCACTGGTTCTGGGCTCTTACGAGGTTGTGCTCAGGATACTTGCACTTCCAGTAGTGGTCGCCGTTGAGGTAATCCCAGAGGAAGCGTACTGCCTGCATGTATGGGAAGAGCTCGGCTGCATGAGGAAGCAGGGAAATCTCCAATGGAGAAAGGAAGGCTGATGCAGACTCCACATAGCCGCGGGTGAACGATTCGAAGATGTCCATGCGGAAATCTATCTTCTCGAACTCAGGAGAATCCTCGGCGATGGTATTCGCTGCCGTGCGGAGGAAATCGCCGTAATCGCTCACGAAGAGTGATGGCATCACGGTATCGAGGTCGATGACGCACAATACGCGACCCTCTTCATCAAACATCATGTTGTTGACCTTGGTATCGCAGTGGCAGACATGCTTCTGCAGCTTGCCCTCGCGGAAGAGGCGCTGGCAGAGACACATCTCATCCATATAACTCTCGATTTCTGCGATGAAATCCTTTACGCCTTCTGCGCGTCCGGCACGGTCTTCCTTCACTGCCTGACGGAGCTGGTCACGGCGCAGTTCCATATTGTGGAAATCAGGGATGGTTTCGCCGAGGCGGTCGGTGATGTCGGTGAGCTGAGCCTCGAACTCTCCGAAGGTCTTTCCTGCGTAATAAGAACTTTCTGGGTTTACTGCCTCCTGGGTGATGGCACGAGGAATGAAGACGGAAATGCGCCAGTACTGCTGGTCTTCGTCTTTTACATAGGTCTTGCCGTTGCTCGCCTTGACGAAGGTGAGTACCTTGCGGTCGATGTCGTCAGCGCCCTGTTTTTCGAGCTGCTGGCGGATGTGTGTAGTTACTTCCTCGATGTTGTGCTGCAAGAGATCTACATCGGTGAAGATAGAGTCGTTGATGCGCTGGAGAACATAGTCTGGTGCATCATCTTCTACTGTTGTCACCTTGTAGGTGTCATTGATGAGTCCATTACCGAGAGGCTTTACCTCATTTACAGTTCCGGTGATATCGAACTGTGAGATGATAGGTTTGAGATCTTTCATTTTAGTTTGGTTTTAAATATATTTTTAAAGCTTTTGCCCTTACAGGGCGTAGTTTCTTATTGGATTTTTAACCCAGGGTGATACCCTGGGCTAGGAGCTTCTGCCCTTTCAGGGCGTATTGCTTGCAACATTCTCCCAGTGCTAGGAGTTTTCCCTTTTCAGGGCGTATTGCTTGCAACATTCTCCTTATCTGGGAGCTTGTTAGTTGGCTCCTCACGCCCTGAAAGGGCAGAAGCTCCTAGCCCAGGGCAACGCCCTGGGTTGTTTGGATGCAAGCCTTTCGCCCTGTAAGGGCAAAAGCTTTGACATTATCTCAGGTCGATGACTTCTGCTCCTGGGAATTCCTTGCTGTTGAAGACGAAGGAATTGTTGGAAATACCCTTTGCCTTGAAACCGGAGATGTCGATGGTACTCCAGGTAGAACCCTGGCGCATCTTTACCTGCGATGGCACGTGGGTGTTCTTGTTGATGGTGATATACATCTCTGCCACGGTACGCTTCTGGTTGTTGGCAACGAGATGCACCTGATAGTTGCCGCCCACAGTCTTGAGGCTGCTCTTATATCCTGTCTTGTAGATGTGGATGAAGGTATAAGGATTCATCGACATCTGCTTGGCCTGGGTAGGGTTGCTCACGTTCACTTCGTTGGTCTTCTTCATATAGGTCCACTGAGTCTTGCCGTTATACCATACGATGGCTTCCGGTGTGCGCGCATTAAACTTGTTACCCTTGATGGTGATGGTACCGCTTGCCGAGCCGTACTTAGGGCTAGACAGTTTGAAGTTGGCGGTAGCGCCCTTCTTGTTGCCGATGACGGCAGCGGTCTTGTCGAGCACCTGCTGGGCGGTCTGCGCCATAGTGCCCAGGCTCATCATCGCTGCGAAAGCGATAGCTAAAATCTTTTTCATATCCTTACTGTTTATTGTATTATAACTAAACCTAAAAGCTTTTGCCCTTTCAGGGCGTATTGGTTCTTCGCTCATTAACCCAGGGTGTTGCCCTGGGCTAGGAGCTTTTGCCCTTTCAGGGCGTTTGGAGCGAATGTTGTCTTTTGCCCTTTATCTTTCCCTTCGGCCGGTGACGACCGTTGGTTCTGGGCTCTCTTATGAATTTCTCAATTGCATCAGCAATGTATTGAGCTGGTTCTCATCCTGCAGGAGTACCTCTCTTGGCTTACTGCCCTGAGCGGCTCCTACGATGCCTGCTGCCTCAAGCTGATCCATCAGTCTGCCGGCACGGTTGTAGCCGATGCTGAAACGGCGCTGAATCATACTGGTGCTGCCCTGCTGCGAGAGAACGATGGCATGGGCTGCCTCCTCGAAATATGGATCCAGGTTGCGGGTATCTACACTGCCGTTGCCTCCTACGCCGCCATCTTCGCTGGCTGGTTCAGGGAGTTCCATCGGTTCGATAGGACCAGGCTGATTGCAGATGTATTCGTTGATGCGCTCAATCTCTGGTGTATCTACGAAGGCGCACTGTACACGCACCGGTTCGTTGCCGTTGAGATAGAGCATATCACCACGACCGATGAGCTGGTTGGCTCCCGTTCTGTCGAGGATGGTCTTGGAGTCGATGGCTGAAGTTACCTTGAAGGCGATGCGGCCCGGGAAGTTCGCCTTGATGTTACCGGTGATGATGCTGGTGGTAGGACGCTGGGTAGCGATAATCATGTGGATGCCCACGGCACGTGCCAGCTGGGCGATGCGGGCGATAGGAAGCTCTACCTCCTTGCCGGCTGTCATGATCAAATCTCCAAACTCATCGATAATCACTACGATGTATGGCATAAATTCGTGACCATCAGTCAGTTTCAGTCTGTGGTTCACGTATTTCTGATTATACTCCTTGATGTTTCTGGCTCCCGCCTTCTTCAGCAGGTCGTAGCGGCTGTCCATCAGCACGCAGAGGCTGTTCAGCGTTCTCACCACCTTGGTTACATCGGTGATGATAGGCTCCTCCTCATCCGGAACGGCAGCCATAAACTTGTTGGTGATGCGTGAATATACGCTGAACTCCACCTTCTTAGGGTCGATGAGCACCAGCTTCAGCTCGTTAGGATGCTTCTTGTAGAGCAGGGAAGTGATGATGGCGTTCAGACCCACAGACTTACCCTGACCGGTGGCACCGGCAACGAGCAGGTGAGGAATCTTCGCCAGATCCACCATGAACACCTCGTTGGTGATGGTCTTACCCAGCGCGATAGGCAGTTCCATCTTGGTTTCCTGGAACTTCTTGGAGTTCAGGATGCTCTCCATGCTCACGATGTTTGCCTTGGCATTAGGCACCTCGATACCGATGGTTCCCTTGCCAGGGATAGGAGCGATGATACGGATACCCAGGGCAGCGAGGCTCAGGGCGATATCATCCTCCAGGTTCTTGATCTTGGAGATGCGCACACCCTCGGCAGGCTGAATCTCGTAGAGGGTGATGGTAGGACCCACGGTGGCACGGATGGTCTTGATCTGTACGCCGAAGTTGCCCAGCACCTCGATGATTCGGTTCTTGTTCGCCTTCTGCTCCTCTTCGTCGATAGACACCTCCTGGTCGTCGTATTTCTTCAGCAGGTTGAGGGTAGGGTACTTGTATCTAGTGAACGGCTCCTTCGGGTTGATAGGCGTATTGAGCACCTCGGCATTGCTTACGGTGTTGCTGGTAGCCTTCTCCTCTCCGGTAGCCACAGAGATATCCATTCCGATATGAGCCGAAGCGGCAGCGGCTGCAGCCATCTCCTGGCGCTCTCTTTCTGCGCGCTGTGCTCTGAGCTCACGCTGCTGCTGAATCAGACTCGGAGCAGCCACGTTCTTATCGGCATCAGCCTGCTGGTTGTCATCGACTGCGGCTGCATCGAGGTCGATTGGCGAGGCTGCCTTCTCATCCTCATCTTTCTGCTCCTCAGCCATCTGCTGCAGAGAACTTTCCTCGTTCTGGTCTGCCATCTGGTTTTGGGATGTCTCCCGAGTCTGTGAATTCTCGGAGTTCTCGTCCATCTCATCCTCCTCATCCTGCACCGTACCCTGGGCAGCATTCCGGTAAGCTTCATCGATGGCATCATCCTCCTCCTGCTTCTCCTTATGGTTGGTAATCTCGAATTTCACCTTATTAGATATATAGCCGATAGGGTTGAGTGCCTTTCTCACGATGGTGATGGTCTCGGTGGTGATATAGGTGAGGAATGCGATCGCCACGAAGAGAAGGATGGCGGTGAGTCCCGGAGGACCGATGACATTCTCCAAGGTCTGGACCACAAACATGCCGTGCTTTCCGCCCGGATTGAAGATGAGACTACCGAAGATAGGAGTGAGGAACTTGGCGAAGGTGACGGATGACCAGATCATCACCACCATCATGCAGAAGAACCACTTCCAGAGATTCACGCGATAGACATTCATCAGCTGGAAACCCACCATCACCACGAAGCAGGGAATCAGGAAGGCAGGGAAACCGAAGTTCACCGCCATCAGCCAATAGGAGAGGATGGCTCCCATGGATCCGCAGTAGTTCTGGAACTGCTGCTGGGTGTTGGTCCATTCTCCGGGCTGCATGTTCTCCAGCAAGCTCTGGTCGGCAGCGCCCGTACTGAGGAATGAAATCATCGCCAGTATCATGACGACAGCAACCACGAGCAAGGCGAGTCCGAGGAAGAAATCGGTAATCGTATTGTTGAAAATATATTGTAAACCAATGGCTTCGCTAAATGATTTAGTTTTGCCTGATGTTCTTTTCTTTGCCATTTTTCTATTTCTTTTTAATATTTAACTGCAAAATTAGCAAAAAAGATTGAGAAACGCTCCTTTTTTTCGGGATTTTTTGCTAATTTTGCAACTTGTAATGAATAAATAGCAGTAATGAAGATAATTTTCACTAGTTTCGAAAAGAAAACTATCAATAGCCTGCCTCGAATTCTCTTTCCTGGCAATATGATAGTGATAGATAAGGCTGAAGATACAGATGCCGCTGTAGAATATCTCCTGGGACAGGATATTCTGGGTGTGGATACGGAGACACGACCAAGTTTCTCCAAGGGTATGCACTTCCAGGTATCGCTGCTGCAGGTGAGTACCCGCGATACCTGCTATCTCTTCCGCCTGCATCTCACGGGTATGACACCAGCCATCATCCGATTCCTGGAGGATAAAAAGGTGCCAAAAGTGGGATTGTCTTGGCATGATGACCTCTTGCAGTTGCATCGCAGATGCGATTTCAAGCCGGGATATTTCATCGAGTTGCAGGATGTGGCTAAGAAATTCGGCATCAAGGATATGAGCTTGCAGAAAATCTACGCCAACCTCTTCCATCAGAAAATCAGCAAGGCACAGCGACTCAGCAACTGGGAATCCCAGGAGCTCAGAGAGGCTCAGTGCAGATATGCCGCCACGGACGCATGGTGCTGCATTCATATCTACGAGGAGTTCAACCGTCTCAGCAAGGCTGACGATTACGAGCTGGTAGAGTTCTAGGTTGATGTATTCGATTTTTCGTAAAAGAGAGAATTGATAGAACTTAAAAGATTATATAATATAATAATGTATAAGAACGTATATTTAAAGAAAGGAAAAGAAGAATCTCTCAAGAGATTCCATCCATGGATATTCTCCGGCGCTATCCAGCGCATGGACAATGATATAGAGGAAGGTGAAACCGTAAGGGTTTTCACTTCTGCTGGCGACTTCATCGCCATCGGTCACTATCAGATCGGTTCCATCGCCGTGAGAGTGCTCTCTTTCAGCGATGTGGATATCGACAACGAATTCTGGTGCGCCCGACTGGAGTCGGCTTACAGGATGCGTCTGGCGGTAGGTATCGCCGGAAATCCAGACAACAACACCTATCGACTGGTGCATGGCGAGGGAGATAACCTGCCGGGTCTCGTTATCGACTGCTATGGTCCTACTGCCGTGATGCAGGCTCACAGTGTGGGTATGCACGTATGCCGTATGGAGATTGCCAAGGCGCTGAAGCAGGTGATGGGCGACGAGCTGCAGAACATCTACTACAAGAGCGAGACCACCCTGCCATACAAGGCAGACCTGCGCCAGGAGAATGGCTTTATTTTGGGTGGCGATGCCGATGACGTGGCTGTGGAGAACGGATTGAAGTTCCATATCGACTGGCTGCGCGGTCAGAAGACCGGTTTCTTCGTAGATCAGCGTGAGAACCGCTCCCTGCTCGAGCATTACGCCAAGGGCAAGAGCGTGCTCAACATGTTCTGCTATACCGGCGGTTTCTCAGTCTATGCCATGCGCGGCAATGCCAAGGCGGTTCACTCCGTGGACAGCAGCGCCAAGGCGATCGAGCTGACCAATGAAAACATCGCTCTCAACTTCCCTGGCGACCCACGCCACGAGGCATTCTGCGAGGATGCCTTCAAGTATCTGGATGAGCACGACCAGCAGTATGATCTCATCATCCTCGACCCTCCTGCCTTTGCCAAGCACCGTGCAGCGCTGCGCAATGCGCTGAAGGGATATACCCGCCTGAATGTAAAGGGCTTGCAGAGAATCAAAAAGGGTGGAATCCTCTTCACTTTCAGCTGCTCTCAAGTGGTTACCAAGGATAATTTCCGCAACGCTGTGTTTACTGCAGCAGCCCAGGCAGGAAGAAAGGTTCGCATCCTGCACCAGTTGCATCAGCCAGCCGATCATCCTATCAACATCTATCATCCTGAAGGCGAATACCTGAAGGGACTCGTGCTTTATGTGGAGTAAGCTCTGACAGCGTAAAAAGAGTAAAATCTCTATGTCAGAGTATATACGATGAAGAATGTAGAGTAAAAATACAATGAAGAAATTTTCAATCATGATATGTCTGGTTTCAGCACTTCTGCTGGGAATGGCCAGTTGCGGCGATTCACAGCAGAAGCGACTGCGACTGAGCAAACAGGAGAAGGCCCGACTCGACAGCATCGACCGGGCTTCGCTCAAGGTGGGTGTGATGCCTACGCTCGATTGCCTTCCGGTTTATCTGGCTTACGAGGACAGCATCTTCCTGAAGCAGGGAGTAACGGTACATCTCTATCGCTACAATGCGCAGATGGACTGCGATACAGCCATCGCCCGAAAGAGGGTAGAGGGTACGGTGACCGACCTGGTGAGAGCTGCCCGCCTGCAGAAGCAGGGTACACAGCTCTTCTATCCTGTCTCTACCAATCTGTACTGGCAGCTTATCACCAACCGCAAGGCGCGTATCTCGGAGCTGAAGCAGCTGTCAGACAAGATGATAGCCATGACCCGTCATTCTGCCACCGATTATCTCTCAACGCTTGTCATCGACAGCGTGAAGACCAAGTATGATGTATATCGCGTGCAGATCAACGACCTGAACATCCGTCTGCGCATGCTCCTCAACAATGAGATGGATGCCGCCTGGATGCCGGAGCCATACGCCACACAGGCAAGAATGGCTAAGCATGTGGCACTGGCGGATAGTAGAGACAAGAACCTCCAGTTGGGAGTGATTGCTTTCCGCAGCAAACTGAAGGCGGAACCCCGAAGAAAAAAACAAATCGACAGATTCGTGAAAGCTTACGACATCGCTGTAGATAGCATCAATAAGAATGGCGTACACCACTATGCCGCTTTACTGACCAAGTATTATGGTATTGATGCCCAAACCGTTAGCAATCTGCCAAAATTAAAGTACAGTCACGCTATGGAGCCTCGCCAGCGAGATCTTAAGGTGGCAGATATTAACAATTAAACAACTACAATTATGTCAGAAGAAGTAAATTTGTCAGAAGAGTCTAATAACCCAGAAGAAGATGTTCTGGATCAGGATTTTTTGTTGGAGAAGGTAGATGAAATGCGTGATTTGATTCATCAGCAGCGTTTTAGCGAATGCAAGCCAATGCTCGTGGAGGTCTTTACCCCCTTTTCGAGCAATAAGCAGTATATTAACCGTCTGCTGCAGAGCTTGCTGACCTCCCTTTTCGCCAATATGAGTCTTTTCCAACGCAAGAAGATTCCTGATGGAGTGTTTGGCTTTCCCATACAGCATAACAAATCTTTTGAGGAACTTGATATCCCGGAAATGACCCCTGAGGCTAGAGCGAAGTACATCTCCAGCACTATTTCTGGGCTCGACCAGCTTCTGGTAGATGTCGAGATGGATATCCGTTCAGACCAGGGTGTTTTCAAGGATCTGAAAAAGCTGGGTGAGGAGATTGATATCAAAGAGGTGAAGTCAACCCTCGAGAAATTCGTTTCCCGAGAGGCGATGCTTTTCCTGAACCACGACCTCTCGAAAGAGGAGCAGGATCAGGCTTCAGCCCGTCTGTATCAGGAATGGGAAGAGTGTCGCGAAAAGATTTTCGGCAGATTTGTCTCTTCTGGATATTGGAACGATGAGGAACGTGCTGCTGTCAAAGACACCATCCTTTCGCCTACAGTTGATTCCTTGACCTCTCAGCTTCTGGTGAGTGCCATTACGCTCTCTGCCGCCACCGTTTTCGATATGGGTAAATTCACTTTGCTCTACGATATCTACCGTCAGACAGATGACGATGAGGTGAAGGTGCGTGCCCTCCTGGGATGGCTGCTGGTTTCTACGAATTGCGGCTGCTACGAACAGCATCCTGACTTCCGTAGCTTTGCAGAGCAGTTGACCGAGGATTGCAAGAATGATTCAGACTTGCTTGCCGAAATCATAAAAGCCCAGAAGATGCTTGCCGTGACTGTATTCAGCGAGCAGAAGTCTATCGACTATACCAATGATATCATGTCATCGCTGTCAAAACGTTTCCTCGGCGACCTGAAAAATAAGGTAGCTGATTTGCTGGACGCTGATGAAGATATGAGAAATCTCTTCGGAATCGATGAAGACGAGGAAACTTCGGAAGAGGAGAGTCCTATCCGTTCTGTCGATATCAATACCGACGAGGATGGGGTCGATAATCTCAACGTGGATGTGGATAGCCCGCTCTCTATGGATGAAATGATGGATAAGGGTATTGACATCCTCTTGCCGCAGTTTAAGATGTTACGAGACCAGACTGATTTCTTTACTCATCTGTACAATTGGTTCATGCCTTTCTATCTGAAGAATCCTCATGTAACCGAGGCTCTCGGATTCGTAGATGAGAAGAGAAAGTTCTGCAAGGCTTTCTGTTCTACTGCAAGATCTTGTCCTGCCGATGCCTATTCCCTGGCAAACCTGATCATCTCTCATCCTAATGAGATACCGGAGAATATTGTTGACTGTTACGATGACCCTGAGGATGATGGAGATGGCAGCGAGCCTGCAGATGAGGAAGAGATTGTTAATGAATTTTTTAAAGAGCCTGGAGAGCATCGTGCAAAGCGTATCCGTATCAACTACATCCGCAACCTCCTGCGCTTTTCCAAGTTTTATAAAGAGAAGGATGAACTCTTCACTATCCTCGACGAACTGGATGATGACAAACCAGCCTATGCCGTCTTGGCGGGTCCTCTTTTCCAGGATGAATTCTTCGATAAGTACCGCATGGCTATAGCCCGCTATTCCTTCCGCCGCGAGTTCCCAGACATGGTTGAAGTGATGCTGGAAGGTGTACCATGCGACACGCTGGAGATGCACTTCATGAAGGGATGGGTATGTATGCAGAAGGGAGACGATCATAGTCTCCGTATGGCTGTCGATCACTTCAAGAAGATGCTGAAGATAAAGCCTGACATGAAGCAGGTATATCTCCAGCTGGGCATCTGCTATCGTAATCTCATCCAGGTGGATGAGTATCTGGAGAATTTCGACAAGCTGATGGAGTTCAAGGATTCATTCTCAGAAGAGGAACTCTTCGAGTTGAAACTGGATAAACTGAAGTTCATCGTCATGAATAACAGATTTGAAGAGGCGATGCCGCTGGCTTACGAGCTGGATTATACCCATCCAGAGAATCAGATGGCGGGAGCCTTGCTCACACAGCTGCTTATCAAGATAGGTGGCGAACATGCGGAAGAGAACTTCCAGAAGGCTCATCAGCGCCTGGATGAATATTTCGCCGAGGTGAACGAGCTTTTCGGTAGTTTCGATAAGATGAAAAAATCAGGTAAGGATACGAAGAATATGATGATGCAGGCGATGGATCTCTTCTTCAAGATGATGAAGAATGATAAGCTTGCCGAAGCTTACAATAACTATTCGCAAGGTCTCCTGGCATTGATAGAACATCAGCCGAAAAAGGCTTTGGAACCTTTCTTCAGGGCTTATGCCTATTATGTAGAAAAGGATGAGAATGTATTCTTTGAAGCCCTAAAGGAAGACTATAAATGGTTGAAGAACTATGGATGTTCTTACACTGATTTGATGATTATCTATAATCAGGTAGTGGCTGAACACCAGCAAACGGAAGATGAATTAAAGAAGTATGCCGATAAATCAGAATAGAAATAACAATAACAAGACACAGATAGATACCAACTACGCCCACCTGCAACCGCAGGCGGTGGAGTTGGAGAAGGTGGTTCTGGGTGCATTGATGATTGATACCGATGCTTTTTCGGTGGTATCCGAGATGCTGAAACCCGAAACCTTTTATGATCCGAGACATCAGAAAATCTACGAGGCGATTCAGACTATGAATATGGAGGAGCGCCCCGTGGATATCATGACCGTTACGGATGAACTCACCAAGATGGGCGCCATCGAGAAGATTGGTGGAGCCGGTTACCTGATGGAGATTTCCTCGCAGGTGGCTTCGGCTGCCCACATCGAGTACCATGCCCGAATCCTGGCGCAGAAATATCTGCAGCGACAGCTCATCCATTATGCCGGCGACATCGAGACCCAGGCGTATGATGAGGGTGTGGATGTGGACGAACTCATGCAGCATGCCGAGGGTGAGCTTTTCCAGCTCTCTCAGGGTAATATGAAGCAGGATTACACCCAGATTGATCCGGTTATCAAGGAAGCCGTGGATATCCTGCAGCGTGCCGCCCAGAACAAGGGCGGACTCACGGGTATTCCTACAGGTTACCAGCAGATGGATGATATGACTTCCGGATGGCAGCCTTCCGATCTGGTGATCATCGCCGGACGTCCTGCCATGGGTAAGACTTCCTTCGCTCTGAGTATCGCCAAGAATGTTGCGGTAGATCACGGGGTGCCTATCGGATTCTTCTCGCTTGAAATGAACAACGTTCAGCTGGTCAACCGTCTTATCTCGAATGTCTGCGAGATTTCGGGTAAGAAGATCCTGAACGGTCAGTTGGATCCAAGCGAGTGGGAGCGACTGGACAAGAAGATCCGTTCTCTCACGGGTGCACCTATTTATATAGATGATACTCCGGGACTCTCCGTCTTCGAGTTGAGAACAAAGGCGCGACGACTGGTGAGAGAGAAGGGGGTAAAGCTGTTGATGATTGACTACCTCCAGCTGATGAATGCCAACGGAATGAAGTTCGGTAGCCGTCAGGAAGAGGTTTCCACCATCTCGCGTTCTCTCAAAGGTCTTGCCAAGGAGTTGAATATCCCGGTACTCGCCCTCTCTCAGCTCTCGCGTAACGTAGAAAACCGTGAGGGTCTCGAAGGAAAGCGACCACAGTTGAGTGACCTCCGTGAATCCGGAGCCATCGAGCAGGATGCCGATATGGTACTCTTCGTTCATCGTCCGGAATACTATCACATCTATCAGGATGAAAAGGGAAACGATCTTCATGGTATGGCGCAGATTATCATCGCCAAGCACCGTAAGGGTGCTACCGGAGATGTACTCCTGAACTTCCGTGGCGAGTTCACCCGCTTCCAGGATCCTACAGATTCCTACACTCCAGTACAGGAGGGTGGTGAAATCATGGGTTCCAAGATGAACAGTGGGGCTTCTGATGGAATGATTGCCAGCGGTGCCATTCCGCCTCCGCCTATGACAGGACCTGACGGTCCGTTACCTTTCTAGTTGAAAAGAGAATAATTTCGTACCAGAACGTTCTTTTTCTGAATAATCTGGCATAAAAACGGCTCGTTTCTCTAGATTTTGGGTAAAAAATAGATGAAAAATGGCAATTTGATAGATTTTCTATTAAAAAAGTTATAAATTGTTTGCGTATATCAGAGAAAATGATTACCTTTGCCAGCGATAAATATATAACGTATAAAAATAGAAAAATATGAGAGCATTAGCGTTGAATATTACAAGCATTATTATTATTCGACTTCGACTGCAGCATGTAGGCGGAAGTGATAAGGTGTGCGTATAGTTCAGCGGTTTGGATATATTGAGCCTTTCTACACTTCCGTATATGGGAGTGAGAAAGGCTTTTTTAATTCCCAGCTCTTTACGCCCTTGCCAAAAGTAAGGGCGCAATGTTGCCCCTAAAGGGCAAAAGCTTTAATTAATAAGAGAAATAAAAATATTTAAGAGATATGAGTGACAGATTATTTATTTTCGACACAACCCTTCGTGATGGCGAACAGGTTCCAGGATGCCAGTTGAATACCGTAGAGAAGATTCAGGTAGCTAAGGCGCTGGAGCAGTTGGGCGTTGATGTCATTGAGGCTGGATTCCCAATTTCAAGCCCGGGTGACTTCAATTCCGTAGTAGAGATTTCCAAGGCTGTAACATGGCCTACCATCTGTGCGCTGACCCGTGCGGTGGAAAAGGATATCGATTGTGCTGCCGAGGCGTTGCAGTATGCTAAGCATAAGAGAATTCATACGGGTATCGGTACCAGCGATAGCCATATCAAATATAAGTTCAATTCCAACCGCGAGGAGATCATCGAGCGTGCCGTGGCTGCTGTCAAGTATGCCAAGAAGTATGTAGAGGATGTGGAGTTCTACGCTGAGGATGCTGGTCGTACCGACAATGAGTATCTGGCTCGCGTGGTAGAGGCTGTCATCAAGGCAGGTGCTACCGTAGTTAACATTCCTGACACCACCGGCTATTGCTTGCCGGATGAGTATGGTGCCAAGATCAAGTATCTGATGGATCACGTTGACGGCATCGAGAATGCATGCATCTCTACCCACTGTCACAACGATCTCGGTATGGCTACTGCCAATACCCTGCAGGGTGTATTGAATGGTGCCCGCCAGGTGGAGGTGACCATGAATGGTATCGGCGAGCGTGCTGGTAATACTTCGCTCGAGGAAATCGCCATGATTCTGAAGTGCCACAAGAATATCAATATTGATACCAACATCAATACGACCAAGATTGTTCCGATGTCTCGCATGGTGAGCAGTCTGATGAATATGCCTGTTCAGCCTAATAAGGCGATTGTGGGCCGCAATGCCTTCGCTCATTCTTCTGGTATTCACCAGGATGGCGTCTTGAAGAATGTCCAGACTTACGAAATCATCGACCCTAAGGATGTGGGCTTGGATGATAACGCTATCGTATTGACAGCCCGCTCTGGTCGTGCAGCCTTGAAGTATCGCCTCCACGTAAATGGTGTGAACATCGAAGATGAGGAGAAGCTCGACAAGATCTACAAGAAGTTCCTCCAGTTGGCTGATAAGAAGAAGGAAGTTACCGACGAGGATGTACTGATGCTCGCTGGTGCTGATTCTGCCGATAAGCATGGTGTTCAGCTCGACTGGTTGCAGGTAACTACCGGTAAGGGCGTGAAGAGCGTGGCAAGCATCGGCTTGAACATCGCTGGTCAGAAGTTCGAGGCTGCTTCATCTGGCAATGGTCCTGTGGACGCTGCCATCCGTGCCCTCAAGAAGGTCATCACCAAGGAGATGAACCTCAAGGAGTTCACCATTCAGGCGATTGACAAGGGATCAGACGATGTGGGTAAGGTTCACATGCAGGTGGAATACGATGGTCATGTATATTATGGCTTCGGTGCTGATACCGATATCGTGACAGCTTCTGTTGAGGCTTACATCGACTGTATCAACAAGTTCAAGGTAAGATAAAATCAATTCAGATAAATATATAACAAACAGGATATTATGAATACATTATTCGACAAGATTTGGGACAAGCACGTTGTCCAGATTGTAGAAGATGGTCCTACACAGCTTTACATCGACCGTCTCTACTGTCACGAAGTAACATCACCTCAGGCATTCGCTGGTATGCGAGCACGCGGACTCAAGATGTTCCGTCCAGACCAGATTTTCTGTATGCCTGACCACAATACCCCAACACACGATCAGGATAAGCCAATCGAGGATCCTATCTCAAAGAAGCAGGTAGATACCTTGGCAAAGAATACCACTGATTTCGGCGTAACTCACTTTGCCATGAACACCAAGGACAATGGTATCATCCACGTGGTTGGTCCTGAGAAGGGTCTTTCTCTTCCTGGTATGACCATCGTTTGCGGCGACTCGCATACTTCTACCCATGGCGCTATGGGTGCCGTAGCCTTCGGTATCGGTACTTCTGAGGTTGAGATGGTGATGGCTTCACAGTGTATTCTCCAGAGCAAGCCAAAGTCTATGCGCATCAGCATCAACGGCAAGCTCAGCAAGGGTGTTACCGCCAAGGATGTAGCTCTTTATCTGATGAGCCAGCTCACTACGTCCGGTGCTACCGGTTACTTCGTTGAGTACAGTGGTGATGTAGTGAAGGATATGTCAATGGAAGGTCGTCTCACCCTCTGCAACCTCTCTATCGAGATGGGTGCCCGTGGTGGCTTCGTAGCTCCTGATGAGACCACATTCGAGTACATCAAGGGTCGTGAATATGCACCTAAGGGTGAAGAGTGGGACAAGGCTGTGGCTTACTGGAAGACCTTGAAGAGTGGCGATGACGCTGTCTTCGACAAGGAGTTGACTTTCGAGGCAAAGGATATCGAACCACGCATCACCTACGGTACCAACCCTGGTATGGGTATCGGCATTACCGAAAGCATCCCAACGCTCGATGAGATTCCAGAGGAAGAGCAGGCTGGTTTCAAGAAGAGTCTCAACTATATGGGCTTCCAGCCAGGCGAGAAACTGGAGGGTCATCCTATCGATTATGTATTCCTGGGAGCATGTACCAATGGTCGTATTGAAGACTTCCGTGCTTTCGCATCTCTCGTTAAAGGTAAGAAGAAGGCAGAGGGTGTAACTGCTTGGCTTGTACCAGGTTCTTGGTTGGTTGATAAACAAATACGTGAAGAGGGAATTGATAAGATTGTTGAGGCTGCCGGCTTCGAAATCCGTCAGCCTGGATGCTCTGCTTGTCTGGCAATGAACGATGATAAGATTCCTGCAGGCAAGTACTCAGTAAGTACATCCAACCGTAACTTCGAGGGTCGTCAGGGACCTGGTTCCCGCACCATCCTTGCCAGCCCATACGTAGCAGCAGCTGCCGCTATCACTGGTAAGATTACCGACCCAAGAGAGTTCATGTAATGTTAAGTGTTCAACGTAAAACGAAAAACTGAAATGAAACAGAAATTCAATGTAATTACATCAAGCTGCATTCCTCTTCCATTGGAGAATGTAGATACAGACCAGATCATCCCAGCCCGTTTCCTCAAGGCTATCGATAAAGAGGGTATGGGCGACAACCTCTTCCGCGACTGGCGCTACAATGCCGACGGAACTCCAAAGCCAGACTTCGTGATGAACGACCCTTCTTATAGTGGCGTCATCCTCGTAGCAGGCAAGAACTTCGGTTCAGGTTCTTCCCGTGAGCACGCAGCCTGGGCCATTGCAGGTGCAGGCTTCCGTGTAGTCATCAGCTCTTTCTTCGCTGATATCCACAAGAACAACGAGTTGAACAACCTCGTATTGCCTGTAGTAGTAAGCGAGGAATTCCTGAAGGAACTCTTCGAGAGCATCGACAAGAATCACAAGACAGAGGTGAAGGTAGATCTTCCTAACCAGACCGTGACCAATCTTGCTACCGGCAAGAGCGAGCACTTCGAAATCAATGGCTACAAGAAGCACTGTCTGGAGAATGGTTTGGACGATGTGGACTTCCTCGTTCAGAACCGTGACAAGGTAGAGGCTTGGGAAGCTAAAAACAAGTAATCGAGTAATTATGAACGTTAACGCAAAGAGAGATAATTCCCGCATCAAGGAGATTGAGATCATGGACTGCACGCTGCGCGACGGCGAGCAGACCAATGGTGTCAGTTTTCTCCCTCACGAGAAGTTGATGATAGCAAGAATGCTGTTGCACGACATCAATGTTGATCGCATTGAGGTGGCTTCAGCACGTGTTTCGGAAGGCGAAAAGGATGCTGTCGCTCGAATTTGCCGTTATGCCAAGACCATTGGTAAGCTGGATTCCGTAGAGGTATTGGGATTCGTGGATAACAACAAGAGTGTGGATTGGATTGCTGAATGCGGCGGTCATGTCATCAACCTCTTGGCGAAGGGTAGCTACAAGCACTGCACCCAGCAGCTCAAGATGTCGCCTGAGGAGCATCTCGCTCATATCAAGCAGACCATCGACTATGCTTTGAGCAAGGGATTCACCGTGAATCTCTACTTGGAGGACTGGTCGAGCGGTATGCGCGACAGCCGTGACTATCTCTTCATGATGATGGACGAGCTGGTGAAACTGCCTATCAAGCGCTTCCTGCTTCCTGATACTCTGGGTATCCTGAACCCATTGCAGTGTGTGGAGTATATGCGACAGATGGTTCGCCGTTATCCGAACTCTCACTTCGATTTCCATGCCCACAACGACTACGATTTGGCTGTGAGCAACTCGCTGGCTGCCGTATTGAGTGGCGCCAAGGGTCTCCATGTCACCGTGAATGGCTTGGGCGAGCGCTGCGGCAATGCGCCATTGGCGAGCGTACAGGTGATTCTGAAGGATATGTTTGGGGCAAAGACCAATATCAAGGAAGACCGTCTGAACGATATTTCCCGATTGGTTGAAGGATACAGCGGCATCGCCGTGGCTCCAAATACCCCTGTGGTGGGCGATAATGTCTTCACTCAGGTAGCTGGTGTGCATGCCGATGGCGACAACAAGGACAAGCTTTATTGCAACGACCTGGTGCCTGAGCGTTTCGGCAGACATCGTGAGTATGCTCTGGGCAAAAATTCCGGCAAGGCTAACATCATCCAGAACCTCAATGAACTGGGCTTGGAGTTGACGCCGGAGCAGACCAAGGCTGTGACCAAGCGAATCACCGAACTCGGCGACCGCAAGGAGCTGGTAACCCAGGACGACCTGCCATACATCGTGAGCGATGTACTGAAGCATGGTGCTCCGGAGGATAAGGTGAAACTGGTAAGTTACATGGTTTCAACCTCTTATGGTTTGAAGCCTATAGCAAGTGTTAAGGTGGAAATCGATGGCAAGGAGTATGAAGACCAGAGCTCAGGCGATGGTCAGTATGATGCTTTCGTAAAAGCCCTCCGCAACATCTATAAGGTGAAGCTCGGCAAGACCTTCCCTAAGCTCGACAACTATCAGGTAACCATCCCACCCGGTGGTCGTACCGATGCCCTCGTTCAGACCGTCATTACCTGGCGTGAAGGCGACCGCATCTGGCGCACCCGAGGCTTGGATGCCGACCAGACGGAGGCTGCTATCAAGGCAACACTCAAGATGCTCAATATGTATGAGGCAGATAAGAGTGACGAACAGCCGGCTTCGCCTCGGAATTTAGATATGGAATAAAGGAATAAAAACGTTTAAACTATAAATAAGATGAAATTAAACATTGCAGTTCTCGCCGGTGATGGTATCGGACCAGAGATTATGAAGCAGGGCGTAGCAGTAATGCAGGCCATTGCAGAGAAGTTCAACCACGAGTTTACTTACAACGAGGCAATCTGCGGTGCTCACGCTATCGACGAGGTAGGTGATCCGTTCCCAGAGGAGACCTTCAAGACTTGTATGGATGCCGACGCAGTGCTCTTCGCAGCCGTTGGTGACCCACGTTTCGACAACAACCCAACAGCCAAGGTTCGTCCTGAGCAGGGCTTGCTCGCTATGCGTAAGAAGTTGGGCCTCTTCGCCAATGTTCGCCCAGTAGCCACATTCGATTGCCTGCTCCATAAGTCACCATTGAAGGATGAGCTCCTGAAGGGAGCTGACTTCGTAGTCATCCGCGAGTTGACTGGTGGTATGTACTTCGGTGAGAAGTATCAGGATAACGACAAGGCTTATGATACAGATATCTATACCCGTCCTGAGATTGAGCGCATCTTGAAGGTAGCTTTCGAGTTTGCTATGAAGCGCAACAAGCACCTCACTGTGGTAGATAAGGCAAACGTATTGGCATCTTCTCGTCTCTGGCGTCAGATTGCCAAGGAGATGGAGCCACAGTATCCTGAGGTGAACACCGACTATATGTTCATCGACAATGCTTCTATGCGCGTGTTGACAGAGCCTACATTCTTCGATGTTATCGTTACAGAGAACACCTTCGGCGATATCCTTACCGATGAGACCTCTTGCATCACCGGCTCTATGGGCTTGCAGCCATCTAGCTCTTTGGGTGAGCACACCCCATTGTTTGAGCCTGTTCACGGTTCATGGCCACAGGCAGCTGGCAAGAACCTGGCTAACCCTGTAGCACAGATCCTTTCTGCAGCCATGTTGCTGGAGCACTTCGGTTTGAACGAGGAGGGCGCCTTGATTCGTAAGGCTGTAGATGCATCTCTCGATGCCAATGTCCGCACTCCTGAGATTCAGGTTGAGGGTGGTGCTCACTATGGCACAACAGAGGTTGGCGAGTGGATCGTTAACTGGATCAAGAATGCTTAATCTGGATTGATTTTTAGAAGTATTCTTACAAGATAGAATTTTGATTTGAATAGCCTTAAGGGAAAGATTATTTTTCCTTAAGGCTATATATATTTTCCCTTAAGGGAAATTATTTTTTTCCTTAAGGATAAATTTCGTATCGCTAAAACCCAGAAAAACAAGGAGTTTTGCTTCTGTTTATTTTATTTTGAAAATTCTAAACATCTTTTATCTTTCCTTTTTTGGTTGATTGCATAACTATTTGTATTTTTGCAGCATGAAAAAGAAAAGTATCATATTATATATAGGTTGTTTGCTAGCTACACCTCTGTTTGCCCAGCAAAACAATTTGACGGCTGATTCTAAGGTTGATGATGTAGCGTTGCGCGATTCCAAGGCTCAGAACAAGGCGCTGCGCGATTCCCTGGCAGCAGCTACGAGTGTGCTTGCCTATCATCCTGACAGCATCGATCTGCGTCTGAAGAAGGCTGCGTGGAATATCCAGCTGGAACAGTGGAATTATGCCAAGGATGACCTGGACAAGGTGTTGTTCCTCAACAATACCAATATCGCAGGCCTCTTCTACCGTGCATTCGTTAACGAAAAGCTTCTGCGCTATAACTTTGCCCGTCTTGATTATCAGAACCTTCTGGTTCTGGTGCCTGGTAACTTTCAGGCTCAGCTCGGTCTGGCGTTGTTGAATGAGAAGGACAAGCACTATACCGAGGCGTATGATGGTATCAATAATCTGATTGAACAATACCCGGATAGTGCAACGGCTTATGCAGCACGTGGCGGTATGGAGAAGGAGCGTGGTCAGCTGGAACTTGCCGAGTATGATTACGCCAAGGCAATCTCCCTCGATGAGGATAATACCGATTACCGCATCAACCGCATCGATCTCCTCATCATGCTCAACAGAAAGTTGGATGCCTATCGCGAACTGGAAGCTTTGCAGAAGAAAGGCGTTGCGCCTGGTCGTCTGCAAGACTTCTACCGCAGATTGCGTCGCAAGAAATAATCATTGATAAGCTGTGCTACCCGGATGACCTCCTCGTCTCTCATCGTAGAGTTGCAGGGAAGGCTCAGCTCCTGGCAGGCGATATTCTGGGTAATCGGTAGTTGATAATGTCGAAGCTCAGGATATCCCAGTTGCTCATTGGGTGGAATAGGGTAGTGTATCGCAGTTTCTACAGATTCATCCATCAGAAACTCCCTCAGCCTCAACCTTTCTTCGGTCATGAAAGGGAAGATATGGAGTACATTGCTGAATGGATCTTCCAGTAATCTCTTCGGGATGCAGCGTTCCACGATGGCAGGATGCAGATAATCCATATAGAGCATCGCCTTCCTGCATCTGGCGATATGCTCATCGTGGGGATGTCTCAGCTTTACATTGAGTACTGCTGCCTGAATCTCATCCATTCTGGAATTGATACCCTGATATTCAAAATCAAATCTGCTGGTTCTTCCATAATCGTGGAGGGCTCGGATAGCCTCAGCCAGCTCTTCATCATCGGTTGTCACGGCTCCTGCGTCGCCCAATGCTCCCAGGTTCTTGCTTGGGTAGAAACTGTGGGCGCCGGCATCTCCGAGAGCACCCGTGTGGCAGATGCTTTTCTGGATGGCGTTATTGCTGATGATATCTATCTGGTCCTGATAGGTGATATTCTCGTCTATCTGATTTTGATAGGTGATATTCTCGTCTTCTTGATTCAGCTTTCTTCTGATAGCCTCTCGCGCAGAGCTGTTGACGTATCCGCATCCGAAAGCCTGTGCGTTGTCTTCGAATATCAGCAGATCGTTCTCCTTGCAGATCTCCTGGATTCTTTCCGTCCAGGATAACTTGCCGTAGAGATGTACCAGCATGATGCCCCTGGTTTTATAGGAGATGTTGCTCTCGATGAGGTTCTCGTCGATTTGCAGTGTCTCTGGGTTGGGTTCTACGAGGATAGGAACCAGCCCCACACTCGTGATGGAAAGAATGGTGGCAATATAGGTGTTGGCTGGCACCAGAATCTCATCACCCTGGTGGAGCTTGCCAATAGCCATTTCTCCCATCAGAATCAGTTTGAGAGCATCCAGTCCGTTACCGCATGAAATGCAGTACTCGGTGCCGATGAAAGTGGCATAATTCTTCTCAAACTGCTTCACGCATCTTCCCTGTAAGTACCATCCGCTACTTACTACCTGGTTGATTTCCTTCTTGATCTCTTCTTCGTATGGGGCATTGATAGCCTTCAGGTCAAGATACTTGATGGCTTTCTTTTCGTTTTCTGTTTCCATTTCCTTTATTTTTTAATGAATAGTAAGAAGCAGGGAATGCTTGGTGCTATCAATTATGCTGCTTTTACAAGCTTCCCGCAGAATCAGAGCCTGATTAGGACGGGTTAGCCTGAGGGTTCTTGCTGATGGCGGGGTAGGCTTAGAAGACAAGTCTTCTTCCATAATCTGTATGGTGATTTCACCTGCCAGTGCAATCAGCATCATAGAACAAGGTTCAAGTTCCATAGGGGCATCAGAATGAATGATGCCGATATGTTTCCATTCCACCTTATTTATTTTGAAGGGGATATGGCTGCTTTCCTCAGCGACGGTAAGACAGCCGCGAGGATCATATATCTTGGGAAGTTCTATGATTTCTATTTTCTTCATATATATTAGAACGCAGGATAGCGGGCGATATTGTATAGAGGGAAGGAAAAAGTAAGTTATTGGAAAAATTGGGCAATATTAAAAAGTAAAGAGCAGCTATCTTCTCAGACAACTGCTCTACATTCAATAGGTATTAGTTTTCTTTAAGGTAAAAAGATTGTATTCAGGATAACGACTGCAAAGGTAGCAAAAATATTTGGTTTAAAAAAATAAAATCTAAACTATTTTTGAAAAAAAATGCTTTTTTCTGCTTTTTGCTCTTTTTTTCTTTTGTTTTTCCCCAGTAATACTACATTTGTTCAAATCTACCCTCCATCTCGTGTTTCTGTCCAATCTAAAAAAAACGATGAATGTGCAGTGAATAGAATTCGGTAGGGAAGGTATGGAAAACAAAAAAGGAAACCCTTTTTAAAGGATTTCCTTTTTGCGAGGTGTCTAGCGGAGTCGAACCGCTCTACACGGTTTTGCAGACCGTTACCTAACCGCTCGGTTAAGACACCTTGTTGATTTTGTTTGTAAACACCAGAAAGATGTTTGATAAAACTTTCGAGGTGTCTAGCGGAGTCGAACCGCTCTACACGGTTTTGCAGACCGTTACCTAACCGCTCGGTTAAGACACCTTGTAGAGTCTCTGTTACCATTTCTGATAAGCGAGTGCAAAGGTACTACTTTTTTTTGAATCCACCAAATCTTTCCGCATCTTTTTTCGAAAAATATTCGATTTTTTTCAAAAATATTCATTTTCAGAGTCCATTTCTAATTATTATCTGTAGAATCCAACTTTCCCTTCTTCTTGCACTGTTCATAAAAAGCGCAACCACTGCATCGGTAGTTGCCGTTCTTGCATTTGTTTGCCTGTTGCAACGATTTATAAATACGAAAGGCGACATACAGAATGCATGCCGCCAATATCGTTGCAATGATGGTGTATTGTATCATCATTTTCTTTTAGAGTTTAAAAATCCCTCTTTAACCTACGGCATTGTAGCCATTGGTAGAGTTCTTACGCATAATGTCGCGGATGTTCATCTCCTTGAAACCCTCGGCACGCTTCTGTTCCTCCAACTCTTCCTCTTCCTCGATATCCTTCTCAGAACGGGTAAAGGTGAAGGTCTTGTACTTAAATTCTGCGATAGCCCAACCTACGAGTGCTACCACGATTAATGCGATTAATCCTACTAATGCGTTCATTTCTTTCTCCTTATTATATAATAATGTATATTTTAATAATCGTCATCAGCTACGTCTTCTGCGTCATCGAGTCCCAGGTTCTCTGGATCCTCAAAGGTAGTACGGTAGCTTTCCTCGGTGAGCTTGTCGTCATCGAATGCATCATCGTCCTCATCTGGATCATTGTAGTGATCCTCAATCTCTGGTGCATCCTCATCTTCGTCATGGTCCAGCAGGTCTTCGTCGCGGTCCATGTCGTCATCCATAAACTTCATGCGAATCTTCTCCTGCTTTGGCTTCTCCTTGGCAAAGATAGCCTCTACCCAGGTGCCCTTTGGCACTATGAGTACTTCGTAGTCGTCAGCGAGCTTCTTCTCGTAGAGACCACCTGGTTTCTTTAGACGATCCTTTGGGAGGGTAGTAGTACTGATGTCGAAACCGCTCTCGATGATATCCTTGATGCTCTGAGACAGACTATCCCAGCCACCGCCAAAGTTACGCTCCAGCACTTCGATAAGCTTGGTAGCAGTTACATGACCGATATTCTCATAGGTGAGGTCAGTCACACGCATGATAGGACGCTTCTTGATGGCATACTTTTCGTTCTTGTCGTCGATACGGAAGGTACCGATCTTGAAGCCACGGTCAACCAACTTGTCGAGCACTTCAGTACGGTCAATCTTGACTGGCTCAATCTCGAAAGCACTACGAATGATGTCGAGGTATCTACGCTGATTGTCCTTCAGGTCGTTGTCTTTCTCGGCAGCTTCCCAAAGACGGAAAACATCATTCTCCTGGAGATCCCAGACACTGCTCTTGGTCAATGTCTTGAGGGTGATATTTTTTTCATTTCTCATTGTTGTACGTATTTTGATTGCAAAATTAAGTACTTCTTTTTATATATCCAAATTTTCTAGCTTATTTTTTTGCTTTTATGCATTTTTTTTTCTTTTATCCTAAAAACTTATGCGTGTTTCGTTTTTTTTCATTACCTTTGTGGCGAAAAAATAATTGATATGAGTGAACCATTAGCTGAAAGAATGAGACCTCGCTCGCTCGCCGATTATGTCGGACAGAAGCATCTGGTAGGCGAGGGTGCCGTGCTGCGCAAGATGATAGACGCAGGGCGCATATCCTCTTTTATCCTTTGGGGACCTCCGGGAGTGGGCAAGACTACTTTGGCTCAAATCGTAGCCCAGACCCTGAAGGTTCCTTTCTACACCCTTTCTGCCGTTACCAGTGGCGTAAAGGATGTGCGCGAGGTGATAGAGAGAGCGAAGAGTGGCAGATTCTTCAATTCTGCTTCTCCTATCTTATTTATTGATGAGATTCATCGCTTCTCCAAGAGTCAGCAAGACTCTCTGTTGGGGGCGGTGGAGAAGGGTATTGTCACCCTGATTGGTGCTACCACGGAAAATCCCTCTTTCGAGGTAATCCGCCCGCTCCTTTCCCGTTGCCAGCTCTATGTGCTCAAATCGTTGGAAAAGGAAGACCTGGAGGGACTCCTGCAGCGAGCCATCACCGAGGATGTGGAACTCAAGCAGAAGAAGATTGAGTTGAAGGAAACCGCAGCTATGCTCCGCTTCAGTGGCGGTGATGCCCGGAAACTGCTCAATATCCTGGAACTGGTGGTGGAATCAGCAGGCAGCGATGAAGTGGTTATCACCGATAAGATGGTAGAGGAACAGTTGCAGCAGAATCCGCTGGCTTATGATAAGCAGGGCGAGATGCATTATGACATCATCTCTGCCTTCATCAAGAGTATTCGAGGCAGTGACCCAGATGCGGCGCTCTATTGGATGGCGCGTATGATAGAGGGCGGCGAAGATCCGCAGTTTATCGCCCGAAGAGTGGTGATCATTGCAAGCGAGGATGTGGGACTGGCGAATCCGAATGCGCTCCTGCTGGCGAATGCAGCCTTCGATACGGTGATGAAGATAGGCTGGCCTGAGGCAAGGATTGCACTTGCCGAAGCCGTGGTGTATCTGGCTACCAGTCCGAAGAGCAACAGTGCATATCTGGGTATCAATGATGCCATTGCCACGGTGAAGCAGACCGGTAATCTGCCTGTGCCGCTGCATATCCGCAATGCGCCTACCAAATTGATGAAAGACCTGGGCTATCATGATGGCTATAAATATCCTCACGATTATCCGGGACATTTCACAGAGCAGCAATATCTACCTGATGAACTGAAAGACGCCAGATTCTGGCATCCGCAGCATTCTCCTTCAGAAGAACGACTCTATAACTGGATGGTTACCTGCTGGGGAGAAAGATTCAAAAACTAAAAAAATAATTTATTACGAGAAACAATGACTATTCATCAAGACCCGGAACTTGTGATGACACTCCAGAGCGTCATCGAGTTCATTGGAACCTTTGCATTTGCCCTTTCGGGCATCAGACTTGCCGCCAGCAAGCATTATGATTGGCTGGGCGGATTTGTGTGTGGTGTGGCTGTAGCTATCGGAGGCGGAACCATCCGCGACGTGATGCTGGGCTTGAATCCTTTCTGGATGTCGAGTCCTATCTATCTTCTGTTTACGTTCTTGGCCCAATTGGTGGTGATTGTGTGCCATCATTATCTGAAGCGTCTAGACAATACCTGGTTTCTTTTCGATACCCTCGGTTTGGCGCTTTTCAATATCGCCGGAATCCAGAAGACCCTCGATTGTGGTTTCCCATTCTGGGTAGCTATCATCATGGGATGTATCACGGGCTCCTTTGGAGGAGTTATCCGCGATGTGCTTCTCAACGAGGAACCGGTTATCTTCCGCAAGGAAATCTATGCGATGGCTTGTGTGTTGGGCGGTCTGGTTTACTGGGCATTCAGCTATCTGGGCTTGAGTCTCTATATTACAGTGGTTGCCTCCTTCCTCACGGTCTGCATCATTCGTCTGCTCGCCGTGAAATACCACATCTCGCTGCCTACATTGCGTGATGAGGAAGAAAAGAAAGAATAATTTAGAATTAAACTATAACATTAAACAATAACATTAAACGATAAACGCTAATTAATGAGAAGAGAGAAAATCTTAGGGATGCTGATGTTGGCGATGATGCTGATGTTTCAGGCTTCATCCCTGATGGCACAGAACAAACGTGAATTCCGTGGCGCCTGGATCCAGTGTGTCAACGGACAGTATTTGGGTAAATCAACCCAGCAGATCCAGTCGATGCTCACCAAGCAACTTGATGAATTGCAGAAGGATGGCGTGAATGCCATCATCTTCCAGGTGCGTGCCGAATGTGATGCCCTTTATCAGAGTGATCTTGAACCTTGGAGCAAGTTCCTCACCGGTGTGCAGGGCAAGGCTCCATCGCCTTATTGGGATCCGCTGGAGTGGATGGTTGAGCAGTGTCATCAGCGTGGAATGGAGATTCATGCCTGGATCAATCCTTACCGTGCCAAGCATGGTTCTACCTCGTTCTCCCAGGTGTCATCCCAGAGCGTGGTGAAGAAGCATCCGAACCTCTGTTTCAACTATGATAATCTCGTGCTTCTCAATCCGGCACTTCAGGAGGCTGCTGATTATACCTGTCAGGTGGCTGCTGATATCGTGAGCCGTTATGATATCGACGGTTTTCATATCGACGACTACTTCTATCCTTATCCGGTAGCTGGCAAGCAGATTCCTGATCAGCAGATGTACGCTGCCAATCCTCGCGGATTCCGTAATATCGGCGACTGGAGAAGAGATAATGTGAGCCGGTTTGTCAAGCAGTTGGGGGAAACCATCCATCGTGTCAAGCCTTGGGTGAAGTTCGGCGTTTCTCCTTTCGGTATCTATCGCAACAGGAAAAACTCTCCGATTGGCTCACAGACTTTCGGTCTTCAGAACTACGATGATCTCTATGCAGATGTCCTTCTCTGGGTAAACAATGGCTTCATCGATTACTGTGTGCCTCAGATCTATTGGGAGATAGGTAACAAGGCGGCAGATTACAAGACCCTCATCCAGTGGTGGAACAAGTATGCCGGCAACCGTCCTCTTTATATAGGTGAGGATATCGAGCGTACGGCTAAGTTTGCTGATCCTGCGAATCCGAAGAGCCATCAGCTGCCTGCCAAGCATCGCCTTCACCAGCAGATGAATAATGTACAGGGCACCGTGCTCTGGTATGCCAAGACTGCCGCAGATAATGTGGGCAACATCGGACATACGCTGCGCGATTATTACTGGAAATATCCTGCGCTTCCTCCATTGATGCCGTTTCTCGACGATAAGGCACCAAAGGGTGTGAAGAGTCTGAAGATGGAGTGGACGGAGAAGGGACCACTTCTTACCTGGAAGGCTCCAAAGGCAAAGAAGAAGAAATGGGGCGATGTGGCCAACCGCTTTGCCATCTACCGTTTTGAAAAGGGAGTGCCTGTGAATCTCAATGATGTCACCGCTCTCCAGGCTGTTGTTTACGATACCACCTATCCGATACCATACGTAAAGGATCAGAAATATACCTATGTCGTTACAGCGCTCGATCGCGTTGGTAATGAGAGTAAGGGTAAAAAGAAAACCGTTTCGCTTTAAGCGAAGCGGTTTTTTCTTGTTTCTGTCATTCTGATTCAGAGCGTTTTTTCTTGTTAAAAGCCTCGAATTGCGTCTTTATCCATAAAAAAACACTAAAAAGATTCAGTATCTCAAATTTTATTTGTACTTTTGCAGAGTCATTTCAGCGTTCCATTTATTTTCTAATGCAACACTAAGATGAATGGAGTGCTGATTTGAGAGAATTGCTGAGAAACCTAGATGTTGATCAGAACCTATTAATAATATTACTAACTTTAAGTGTTGCTAACTTTAGGGATGAAAATTAAGAGTTTTTTGATGGCAGCTTTGGCGGCTTTTTCTTTGTCCGCTAGCGCTCAGTCTTTGTCTCCAGGCACCAAGTGGCATTGGGACAAGGGTACAATCGTTGTGGAGACACCAGAACGTCCTGCAGGACAGCAGAATGTTTTGGGATTGACGGCTCCTAAGTTGAAGACAGTACGTGTGGGCTTTGTAGGTCTAGGTATGCGTGGTCCTTGGGCAGTAATGCGTTTCTGCCACATTCCAGGTGTAGAGATCGTTGCCTTGTGCGATTACGAGGAGGCTCGTGCAGAGAAATCACAGGAGTACTTGCGCAAGCAGGGCTTGAAGCCTGCTGATATCTATAGCGGTGAGAAGGGTTATGAGGCTTTGTGCAAGCGTTCTGACATCGACCTGGTTTATATCGCAGCCGACTGGAATCACCATTTCCCAGTAGCCAAGTTTGCGATGGAGAATGGTAAGCATACAGCCATCGAGGTTCCTAGTGCCATGAATCTGGATCAGTGCTGGAGCCTGATTAACTTGAGCGAGAAGACTCGCAAGCATTGCTTCATCTTGGAGAACTGCTGCTACGACTACTATGAGATGAATGCGCTGGCTATGGCTCAGGATGGCGTTTTCGGTGACATCATCCGTGCTGAGGGTGCTTATATCCACTGTCTTGAGGACTTCTGGGATGCTTACTGGAAGAATCCAGCTGACAATGACAATGACAACCTCCACTGGCGTATGAAGTATAACATGGAGAACCGTGGTGATGTTTATCCTACTCACGGCTTGGGCCCTGTTGCTCAGTGCCTGAATATTCACCGTGGCGACCGCTTCACAACGCTCGTTGCTATGGATACAGAGTCTTTCGTGGGTAAGGACTGGGTGAAGAACAAGAGCGGCAAGGAGTGCAAGGAGTTCCGCAATGGTGACCATACTACTACCTTGATGCGTACTGCTAAGGGTAAGGTGGTGGAGATTCAGCACAACGTGATGACTCCTCAGCCATACAACCGTCTGTTCAAGCTCACAGGTACCAAGGGTTACGCTACCAAGTATCCTACAGAGGAGTTTGCACTCTCTGGCGAGGCACTCAAGGGTACAGGTGCTCCTCAGATGGATAACCTCAATGCTCATGGTTTCATGAACAAGGAGCAGAAGGAAGCTTTGACCAAGAAGTATTATCACCCAATCTTGAAGAAGTATGGTGAGCTGGGCCGTCAGATGGGTCACGGTGGTATGGATTTCATCATGGACTCTCGTCTGGTTTACTGCTTGCAGAATGGTTTGCCATTGGATATGGACGTTTATGATTTGGCTGAGTGGTGTTCTTTGGCTGAGTTGGGTGCTCTTTCTATGGACAACAACTGCGCTGCCGTTACCTTCCCAGACTTCACCCGTGGTTTCTGGAACAAGCAGGATGGTTACAAGCATCAGTATGCTGCACCAGAGGCTGAGGCTGCTACAGAGGCTGCCGCTGCTGCTTATACCAAGTCACAGAAGGAGGCTACTGCTAAGTTCAAGTTGTGGAACCTTTATGATGCTGTAGCTGCTGCCAAGAAGGCTAACAATGCCAAGGCTTTGAAGTCGGCTACTGCTAAGTACAACAAGGCTGTAGCTGCTGCCAAGAAGGCAATGAATGCTAGAAAATAATATCAGGAATTTAAGGAAGTTAAAATCCCGGCTCTGAGATTCTTGCTTGGAATCTCGGAGCCGGGATTAATTTTTTGTTAAATTCTCGGAAAAACTTGGTTGTTTCGTGTATTTGATGTATATTTGCAAATCATAAGATAACTATTTCGTGCAAATAGAATACATAACTTAAGAGAAGATAGAAAATGAAACGGATTAAGGTTTTAGTTTTTAGCATGTTGGCCGCCATGATGCTTGCATCTTGCGGTACAACGCAGAAGGTGCCTCTTACGGGTCGCACCCATCGCATCTCTGTTTCAGATGCACAGGTGTTGAGTTTGTCTAATCAGGAATATACCAAGTACATGGCTTCGGCAAAGAAATCTACCAATGCAGTGAAGACTGCGCAGGTGGTAAGAGTCGGAAAGCGACTGGCTGCTGCCGTGGAAACTTATCTCAAGGAGAACGGATACGCCAATGATCTGCAGAACTATTCCTGGGAATTCAACCTCGTTCAGGACAACAGTGTGAATGCCTTCTGCATGCCTGGCGGAAAGATTGTGGTATATGAAGGCTTGCTCCCGGTGGCTTCCAGCGATAATTCGCTCGCCATCGTACTGGGTCATGAGATAGCACACGCCGTGGCTAAGCATAGTGCCGAACAGCTTTCCAAGGCTCAGAACCAGCAGGTAGGTACCAGCATTCTGAGCGGTGTGCTGAATCAGGCAGTAGGTAATGGAGTGGGAGATCTGGCTGGTGCCGTAGCTGGACAGTACTTCTCCTTCCGTAATCTGAAGTATTCGCGTGAAAACGAAACAGAAGCCGACTATATGGGCTTGATCTTTGCTGCGATGGCAGGCTACGATCCTCAGCAGGCGATACCTTTCTGGGAACGTATGGCTGAGGCTTCTGGCAATCAGGGCAAGAGTGACATTTTCAGCGATCACCCTTCCGATGCCAAGCGTATTGCTGCCTTGAAGGCGGCGATGCCTACTGCGCTGAAGTATTACAAGCCTCAGGGACAGACTTCCGTTACTACCACAACTAAAACGGGTGTCAAGACCATCAAGGCTAGCTCGCTGATGAAGAAATCAACTAAAAAATAACGAGACGAAGAAATCAACTAAAATATAACGATATGATGGAATATATCTCTCAAAACCTCTGGCTATTTTGGACTGTCATCATGTTCATCTGCCTCATCCTGGAGTTGTCTTCCGGCGACTTCTACGTGACTTGTTTTGCCATCGGTGCGCTCATCAGCATACCTGTGGCTGTGATGGATGCTCCGTTCTGGTTGCAGGTAGTGGTCTGGGCGGTATGTTCCGTACTCAGTATCCTGTTGATCCGTCCACATCTGGTAAAGGTTATTCGTAAGGGAGCCGATCATCGGAAGAGTAATTCCGATGCCCTTGACGGACAAATAGGCGAGGTGAGTGAAACCATCGTTGCCGGTGGGTATGGAAGAGTGAAGCTCGATGGTGATGACTGGAAGGCAGAAGCTCCGGGCGCTGCTGGTGATATCGCCAAGGGCACCCGTGTAAGAGTGATGGGGCACCAGTCTATCATTCTCCAGGTAGAGAAGTGCTAGCTTCTTATTTCAGAAAAAGTGTCAGATCATTAGTATTCACTTAATATAGTAAACATCATGGAAATAGGACTTTATGTATTGATTGCTCTTGTGCTGCTTGCACTGGTAGTGGTAAAGAAAACCATCGTGATCATTCCTCAGAGTGAGACCAGAATCATCGAGCGGTTGGGTCGCTATTATGCTACCCTGAAGCCAGGTATCAACATTATCATTCCTTTCATCGACCAGGCGAAGACCATCGTGGCGATGCGTAGGGGAAGCTATACTTATACCAGCAGCATCGACCTTCGTGAGCAGGTTTATGATTTCGACCGCCAGAATGTGATTACCAAGGATAATATTCAGATGCAGATCAATGCACTGCTTTATTTCCAGATTGTAGATCCTTTCAAGAGTGTTTATGAAATCAACAATCTGCCTAATGCGATAGAGAAGTTGACTCAGACTACCCTGCGTAACATCATCGGTGAGATGGAGCTCGACCAGACACTTACCTCCCGTGACACCATCAACACCAAGCTTCGTGCGGTGCTCGACGATGCCACCAACAAGTGGGGAATCAAGGTAAACCGTGTAGAGTTGCAGGATATCACTCCTCCTGAGAGTGTGCTCCAGGCGATGGAGAAGCAGATGCAGGCAGAGCGTAACAAGCGAGCTACCATCCTTACTTCAGAAGGTGAGAAGGAGAAGCAGCGTCTGCTCTCCGAAGGTGAGAAGGCGGCGATTGTCAACAAGGCTGAGGCTGCCAAGCAGCAGGCTATCCTGAGAGCCGAAGGTGAGGCTACCGCCCGCATCCGCAAGGCTGAGGCTGAGGCCATCGCCATCCAGAAGATTACCGAAGCCGTAGGACAGAGTACCAATCCTGCCAACTATCTGCTGGCACAGAAATACATTACCATGATGCAGGAAGTGGCTCAGGGTAAGGATAATAAGGTGGTTTATCTGCCATACGAGGCTACCAACCTCCTGGGATCCATCGGTGGCATCAAGGATTTGTTTAACAGTAAGTAAACTAAAAAATATGAGTAAGAAAATTTGTATTGTTGCTGGAGCGAGACCTAACTTCATCAAGGTGGCTCCTGTGATGAGAGCGATAGAGAATGCCCGGAATGCGGGCGGGGAGATGGAGTGCAAGCTGGTCTATACCGGTCGCGAAGACGATGAGACCCTTGAAGATTCTCTTTTCTCTGACTTGGGTATCCGCAAGCCGGATGTTTATCTGGGCGTGGAATGTGAGAATATGAATGAGCTGACCGGTATGGTGATGGCACAGTTTGAGCGCTATCTCCAGCAGAATCCTACGGATGTGGTGATCGTGGTGGATGATCTGGCTTCTACCATGGCTGTGGCTATCGTCACCAAGAAGCAGGGCGTTCAGTTGGCTCATATCGCCGCAGGTACCCGTAGCTTCGATATCACCATGCCGAAGGAAATCAACCGTCTGGTGATTGATGGACTCTCTGATATTCTCTTCACCGCAGGTATCTCCAACAACAGTATTGCCAACAAGGAGGGTGCCGAACTCTCTAAGGTCTATATGGTGGGTAATGTACTCATTGATAACATCCGGTTCCTGCAGCAGCGTATGAAGCGTCCTCAGGTGATGGACGAGCAGCATCTGGAGGATGGCAAGTATATGGTGCTTACCTTGAACCGCAAGGCCATCGTCAACAATATCGATGAGATGAAGACCTTGATCTCAACGATCGACCGTGTGGCTCGACAGGCAGGCATCAAGGTTCTGGCTCCTTTGCGTGGCAAGGCATTGGGATTCGTGCTTGCCTTCAAGGCTTACCAGGATGTGGCTGATCATCAGTCTGGTATCATGGTTGTGCAGCCTCAGGGTTATCTCGATTTCTCTTATCTCTCAGCCCACGCCATGGGTGTAATCACCGATTCGGGTAATGTGGCAGAAGAGGCTACCTTCAATGGAGTGCCTTGCATCACCCTGAACAGCTATACCGAGCATCAGGAAACCGTAACCGTAGGAACCAACGAACTCGTTGCAGAAGATCCGGAGAAGCTTCAGCAGGCTATGGAGAAGATTGTGAAGGGTGAATGGAAGAAGGGTGGTATTCCTGATAGATGGGATGGACGATCTGCAGAACGCATCGTTCAGATTATCAATGGATAATCTGTCATCACTACTCAATAATCAAAATAATAAAGCCAGCGATTTTTCGGTCGCTGGCTTTATTGTTTATCACTTAAGCGGTTCTGATACCGGATAATCATACTGTTTGTAATAGGAAGGAGTCTTTGGGTTATTATACCAGTTTCCTTCTACGCTTACTCCGATGGAGAAGTTCTTGTTGGTATATCTTACTCCGGCACCTAATACATTGGCACCGGCAGCTCCCATACCATATCCTCCAGGCATCACGCCCATTCCCCAGATGCCGGGATACATACCATATCTGCCAAATCCGTAAGGACCATATCCGGCATAACGGTTGTAGATGGAATTGTAGTTGTTGGCTACACTTACCTGTCCATATACGTATGCCTCCCAGTGCTCATCAAACTGATAGCCCAGAATGCCATACACACCACCATCCCGGAAATTATCGCCTCCGTAATTGATATTGTTGAGATAGGTACCCAAAGCCATCCACAGCTTATTGTCCTTGGTGAGCGGCGTGAGATACGTAGCATTGATGGTCTGGGTAAAACCGCCCCAGTGTGGCGCATGCTTGCCGAAAGTGGCGAAGACGGAAAGATCTACCGAGAGGTTCAGTCCCTTATGAAGTCCCCAGCCATATCGGTTCCAGCCATATTTGCCCCAGTCTTTTCCCCAATAGTCATAACTGTTTCCCAATTCTCCCGTATTGGTCAGATTCGAGATAGGATTGTTGTAATAATCACTATCCTGCGTATTCTTCACCGGTTTGCCACCATATACCACGGTCTTTCCGTCCTGATATACCGTATCGCCAGGCAACAACCAGTCTTCCCTCGGATTGTCCTGACTGTGCAGAGGTCCGAAGCTCACGTGCTGTGCCTGGGCTTTCATTCCTATCAGTGCGAAGCCCAGGAGAAGAAGATATAATCTTTTTGTTGTCATCATATCAAATCGTTTATGTAGCCTCTTTTTCGAAGCTTTTTATGTTATTCACCAATTTTTGAGCATCATTTTGCCCGTTTCTGTCATTTTGCACGCAAAGATATAAAGAAAGTTTGAGAAAAGCATAACTTTTTAGAATAAAATCATTATCTTTGCAATCAATAACATAAAAAACAGATTTAAGTATTAAGAAAATGAAAAAGATAATAACGATATCTGCCCTCTTGCTGGCTGCTTTTGCTCCTCAGGCAATGGCGCAGGAACAGACTCAGCCAACTCTGCAGACAGCCCGTCCGGCATACGATAACGAGTTGCTCCCTTGGGAGACACCTCGTGATACCACCTGCCACGAGGTACTGCTGGAAACCACGATGGGCAATATCCGTGTGGCTCTTTATAACGATACACCGCATCACCGCGACAACTTCCTCAAGCTCGTGAACAGCGGATATTACAACGGCTGTATCTTTCAGCGTGTCATCAAGAACTTCATGATTCAGGGCGGTGATTATTCTTGTCGCAAGGTTACTCCCGGAAAGGTGGAGAAGTTTGATGTCAACTATACGGTACTAGCCGAAATCATCTATCCTAAATATTACCACAAGCGCGGTCAGCTCTGTGCAGCCCGTGAGGGGGATGATGAGAATCCAACCAAGGCATCAGCCTCTACCGATTTCTATATCACCTGGGGCAGAAACTTCTCACCCCGACAGATGGAATACTATGTAGAGAAGGAGAAGAGAGAGGGTGCGAAATCCTACGCATTGCCATCCGAGCAGTTGCAGCAGGGTTACATCAAGCATGGTGGAGTGCCTCATCTGGACAATGGATATACCGTGTTCGGCGAGGTGCTGGAAGGTATGGATGTGGTAGATAAGATCCAGAATGTGGCTACCAACAAGGACAACAATGACCGCCCGCTGGAAGACATCGTCATCACCAGAGCCACCCAGGTGAAATAGACTAGCAAGGGGAAAATACCTGAAATGAAAACAATAACATTATAATACGGGAAAAATGAAATCTTTAAAGGAGTTATACCGAATTGGCAAGGGACCATCGAGCAGTCATACGATGGGACCTCAGCGTGCAGCTAAGCTCTTCCTGGAGCGTTGTGCTAACGCTTCGTCCTACGAAGTTACATTGTATGGTGCCCTGGCTGCTACCGGCAAGGGTCACATGACCGATGTGGCTATCGAGGAAGTGCTCAAGAAGCATATTGTGCATATCATTTGGAAGCCTCAGGTCTTCCTGCCTTTCCATCCTAACGGAATGAAGTTTGTGGGCAAGGACCTGAATGGCGACGTGATTGATGAGTGGACTGTATATAGCATCGGTGGCGGTGCCATCTCGGATGGTTCTGAAGGACAGTCGGAGTTGGGCGCTGAAGATGTCTATGACCTGAAGACGATGGCGGAAATCCAGAAATGGTGCTACGACAACGGCCGCTCTTTCTGGGAATACGTGGAGAAATGCGAGGATCCGGATATCTGGGATTATCTCCGCAAGATCTGGGAAACCATGAAGCAGTCTATCCGCAATGGTCTCAGTCATGAGGGTGTCTTGCCTGGACCGCTGAAACTCCAGCGCAAGGCAGCAGTCTATCATATCAAGGCAAAGGGCTATCGTGCTTCCTTGCAGAGCCGCGGACTGGTTTATTCCTATGCACTGGCGGTGAGTGAGGAGAATGCATCGGGCGGTACCATCGTTACGGCTCCTACCTGTGGTGCCTGTGGTGTGCTTCCTGCCGTACTCTATCACATGCATACCGCCCATGAAATGAGCGAGGATCGCATCCTCCGCGCTTTGGCTACTGCCGGATTGGTGGGTAACATCGTCAAGCACAATGCTTCTATCAGTGGTGCTGATGTGGGTTGCCAGGGTGAGGTAGGTGTAGCCTGTGCGATGGCTTCAGCTGCAGCATGCCAGCTCTTTGGTGGTAGTCCTGCTCAGGTAGAGTATGCTGCCGAAATGGGATTGGAGCATCACCTGGGTATGACCTGCGACCCGGTTTGCGGATTGGTACAGATTCCTTGTATCGAGCGCAATGCCTTTGCGGCTGCCCGTGCCCTGGATGCTGATCTCTACGCTTCCTTCTCGGATGGTCATCACAGCGTATCGTTCGATAGAGTAGTAGAGGTAATGCGACAGACCGGTCACGATCTCCCTTCGCTCTATAAGGAAACCAGCGAGGGCGGTTTGGCTAAAGGCTTTAAAGGAGAATAATCGCCCTGAAAGGGCAAAAGCTTTTTATTAATTAGATGATTTATAATAGATTAAAACAATTTAGTTTAAGTACTTTAGTAATAGCAGTCTGTCTTCTCCTGTCTTCCTGCGGCTCGGATTCTTCCGATGCGAAGAAGCAGTTGAAGACGAAGGCTGATTTGCAGGGCGCCGTTATCGGCGTACAGTTAGGTACCACCAGCGACGGCCTTGCCACAGAGTTGGAAAAGAAAGGAGATGGCACCAAGGTAGAACGATACAACAAGGGAGCCGATGCCATTCAGGCACTCCTTCAGGGTAAGATCGACTGTATGGTGACCGATGAGGCACCAGCCAAGGCATTCCAGCGGGTGAATCCTTCTCTCCGCATTTTGCCGGAAACCTTCGATGCCTCCTCTTTCGCCATCTGTGTGGCAAAGGATCATGCCGAGTTGCAGCAGTCCATCAATCATGCCATCCGTATCCTGAAGGCGAATGGTGTCATCGATTCCATCGTCAACCGCCATCTGGAAAGGGGCATTGCCGTGGCTTATACGCCTAAGACTTCGGATGTGAAGAAGGTTGGACCGGAAGCGCTGCAGAAGCTCGGACTGAAGAAGAGTCTCCGCTTTGCCACCAATGCCACCTTCGAACCATTCGAGTACTACCAGGATGGTAAGATTGTGGGTATCGATGTAGATGTGGCGAATGCCATCGGCGATGTGATGGGCGTGGATGTCGAGATTCTTGATATGGAGTTTGATGCCATCATCACTTCCGTGCAGGCTGGTAAGGCTGATGCCGGTATCGCCGGTATTACCGTCACCCCGGAGCGGGAGAAGAACATCGGATTCACCGATTCCTACGCCGATGTGCGACAGGTCATCATGGTAAATTCTGAAAATACAGAAGTGGCTGATTCACAGCATGGAGTTCTGGACAAGTTCAAGTCTTGCTTCATCGATGACAACCGCTATGAGTATCTCCTGCAGGGATTGGGCAATACGCTCGTCATCACCTTCTTCGCCATCATCCTCTCCGTGATTCTCGGTACGCTGATAGCCATTGTCCGTGCCCGTCACGAACGTCGGGGTGGTTGGCGCATTCCGAATATGCTCTGCCAGTTGTATCTCACCATCATGCGTGGTACACCTACCATGGTGCAGTTGCTCATCATCTATTATGTGGTCTTCGCCTCTGCCGATGTCAACAAGATCCTGGTGGCTGTCATAGCCTTCGGTTTGAACTCTGCGGCATATATTGCCGAGGTCATCCGTTCGGGTATCATGTCGGTAGATGAGGGACAGATGGAAGCGGGTAGAAGTCTCGGTCTTTCTTATGGCAAGACCATGCGACTCATCATCCTGCCACAAGCCTTCAAGAATGTGCTGCCGGCGATGGGTAATGAGCTTATCACCCTGCTCAAGGAGACTTCCATCAGCGGTTACATCGGTCTCGTGGATCTTACCAAGGGTTCCGATATCATCCGCAGCATCACCTACGAGGCAATGATGCCATTGGGTGTGGTTGCCTGCCTGTATCTCATCATCGTCCTCGGACTGAATGCCGGAGTGAGAAAGTTGGAAAAGCGTTTGAGAAAGAGCGAAAGATAATAGAATGGATAAAATGAACGAGATAATCAAGATAGAAGGACTTCGCAAGCGCTTCGGCGACAACGAAGTCCTGAAAGGCATTACCACTTCCATCAAACAGGGCGAAGTGGTTGCCATTATTGGCCCGTCGGGCTGTGGCAAGAGTACCTTCCTGCGTTCCATCAATCTCTTGGAGGAACCTACGGAGGGAAAGATTCTGATCGATGGCATAGACCTTACCTCCTGGGATGTAGATATCAATAAGATGCGTCAGCGGGTGGGTATGGTGTTCCAGCAGTTTAATCTTTTCCCGAACATGACTATCCGCCGCAATATCATGCTGGCACCGGTAGAGTTGGGGAAGATGACCCGTGAAGAGGCGGATGAGAAGGCGACAGAGCTTCTCTCCCGCATCGGATTGCTGGACAAGGCAGACAGTTATCCGGATAGCCTTTCGGGCGGACAGAAGCAGCGTGTAGCCATCGTCCGTGCCCTGGCAATGAATCCGGAGGTTCTTCTTTTCGATGAACCAACTTCTGCGCTCGACCCGGAGATGGTAGGAGAAGTATTGCAGTTGATGAAGGATGTGGCTGCCGAAGGTATGACGATGGTGGTTGTAACCCACGAAATGGGCTTTGCCCGTGAAGTAGCCAATCGTGTGCTCTTCTTCAGTGATGGCTATATCACGGAGGATGGTACCCCTGAAGAAGTCTTCAATCATCCGAAGTCTCCAAGACTCCAGGAGTTCCTGGGAAAAGTCCTGTAGGAATTATCCTCCTAGACCGCACAGGTCAAATCTGTGAAAATCCGTGAAATCTGTGGGACTATAATTAACAGGAATGCCTCCGTTTCTTCTGTGTATTCCGATGAATAAAAAATAAAGAATAAAAAAAGATGCATTGCCGAACAATCCGCAATGCATCTTTTTTGTATGATGTCTATAATCATTATTTATTAGCCTCAATGATCTCTTCAGCACGCTTCAGCGCCTTGCTGATATGATCAGTGATGTTCTCCTTGCCGAGCATATTGTAGAAGCCCGCCTTCTCCAACTGGGCGTTTACCTTTTCGCAGACACCGGAGAGAACAACCTGGATATCCTCCTTCTGACTCATCTCGCAGAGGTTGGTGAGGTTGTGGATACCGGTAGAATCCACGAATGGAACCTTACGCATACGGATGACGCGAACCAAAGGACGGTCGCCGAAGGCAGCCATCACTTCCTCAAACTTATTACCTGCTCCGAAGAAGAAAGGACCGTTGATTTCATATACCTCTACACCCTTAGGAATCGTATAGTGCTCCAGGTTGGTAGAAAGGAAGTCATACTCCTTGTTCAGGTCAATCTCGTCCTCTGTGATAGCAGTTACATCGGTAGTCTCGCTCATTCGTTTCATGAAGAGCAGGCAGGCGATGATCAGACCCACCTCGATGGCAATGGTCAGGTCGAAGATGATGGTCAGGAAGAAGGTAATCAGGAGCACGGTAACGTCGCTCTTAGGATTCTTCATCAGACCCAGGAAGCTTCTCCAGCCACTCATACCATAGGAAACCACAACCAGTACACCAGCCAGACAAGCCATAGGAATATACTTGGCGAGCGGCATCAGGAAGAGGAAGATGAGCAGCAGTACCACTGCGTGGATGATACCAGCGATAGGAGTCTTGCCGCCGTTGTTGATATTGGTCATCGTGCGGGCGATGGCGCCGGTAGCAGGAATACCGCCGAAGAGTGGGGAAGCGATGTTCGCCAGACCCTGGGCGATCAACTCAGTATTAGAGTCGTGGTGGTCGCTGATTACACCGTCGGCAACGGTAGCAGAGAGCAGACTCTCGATGGCACCGAGGATGGCGATGGTGATGGCAGGAGATACCAGACTCTTGATGGTCTCCCAGTTCATCTCAGGAACCTGGGCAGCAGGCAACTCGTTGCTGATAGAGAAACGGTCGCCGATGGTCTCGATGCTCTCTACGCCGGCAAACTGCTTGAGCAGCAGCGCCACAACGGTCATCAGGATGATGGCGATGAGCGATCCCGGAATCTTCTTGCTGAACTTAGGAGTGATGGCGATGACCACCACGCTCACCACACCGATGAGGGCACACCAAGGGTCGATGGTGTCGAAACTCTGGAAATAAACACCCCATTTCTCCAGGAAGTCAGAAGGATTAGAAGCCAATGTCAAACCGAAGAGATCCTTGATCTGTGTGGTGAAGATGGTTACGGCGATACCGCTGGTGAAACCTACCACGATAGGATAAGGGATGTACTTGATGATGGTACCGAGTCGGAGCAGTCCGAAGAGCACCAGGAAGAGACCTGCCATCAGCGTTGCGATGGTCAATCCCTCGAATCCATACTTCTGGATGATGCCGTAGATGATGACGATGAATGCTCCTGTAGGTCCGCCGATCTGCACCTTGCTTCCGCCGAAGATGGAGATGATGAGACCCGCTACGATGGCTGTAATGATACCCTTTTCGGGTGTCACGCCAGAAGCGATACCGAATGCGATGGCCAGAGGCAGGGCTACGATACCAACGATGATACCTGCCATGAGGTCAGACATGAATGTTTTCTTGTTATAACTCTTCAAACAAGAAAACAAACTCGACTTAATTGCTATTGCCTTCATTTAAAAAGTTTTGTTATATGAATTAATGTATTTTTTGCTTCGTTATCCGAAAAACGACTGCAAAGGTACAACTATTATTTCATATAACAAAATCTTTTTTAAACTTTCTTAATGTTTTTGAACCGCAAAGGGCTTTACTGCAGCTGTGTCATGTGATAACCCAGTCTTTTCAGCTCCATGGCAGCGCCCATCAGATACATTTGATGTAAAGCTGCAATGAAACCACGGAAAGCTGCCTCAGTACCAGGCTCATATCCCTGATGAATGAGCAGGGTATAGGTGCGTGCGGCACACTCTGCTACGATGGTAGAAGTAGCCTTGTGCTCGTTCTCGTCGAGCAGCAGAACCTGGTCGAGAATATAGTCGTCCATGTGGTCGAAATCAATGCGGTCTCTGAGGTATTCATAAAGATTATCTACCTTGCCATACAGCTCCCAGTCCTCGTCCCAGTATTTGGCGATGGCCATGCCTACAAACATAATCCATCCCAGAGCCACGGTAGGGTATTTGCTGAACTCGCGCATGGCATCAGGCAGATAGCTTTCGCCAATCTTAGCCCACTGCTCCTCGATGTCTGGAGCATCCGGAAGCTGCTCGTCAACACGCTGTCTGCCAGTAAGGTACATACTCAGGTCCTGCTTGAAGATCTCTTCTATTCTTTTGCTTTTATTTTCCATATTCTTTAATGTTTTTTCTCTCTACCTGTAATTGATGGTACAAAGGTAAAACAAAAAACTCAGATAATGCCCGATTTTTACAAGTTTTAATGCTTTCCCCTTCCGAGAGATAACTCAGCGTAATCTGATGGATAGTTTTCTTTATTTTTCAAAGAATCATTCCGGAATATGCTTAATTCTTTAGTAGATAGTAAGTTGTAATACTCCGTTAGATGATGTTCCTTGAATAAAATGCAAAAACTCTGAAATATTCGCTAAAATTTTAACACATTATATTTGGTCAGATACATTATTTTTTGTACTTTTGCATCAGATTCTGCATCTCTTAGTAAGAGGTCAACAGAAATCTCGAATTAAGAAATAGATAAAATGGCTTTCTAAGGCGCAATCAATATGAATAATATGTTGCAGTACCCTAGCTACGCTGTATCAGTGATGCAGCCAGCAGAAAGACATAAAAGTGTTGACGATTAGTGGAAGTTAGTCTATTGGTTTTCAATGCTGTGATACATGTCACAACCCCTTATAGTCTGGGAAGAGTCATCTTTTCAGGGGAAGCAGAGCTATATACTTTCCACAATATCGATTAATGAATTTTAGCATTTTACCTATGCCAGTATTAACAGTCAATCATTTCATCAGATATGTGGTTTATAGTACAGACCGATGTGTCCGGAGAGAATAAATCCATTGAATTCTTAAAGGAACATTACCCGGAAGTCATCTCCGACTATTACTTTCCTTTGGGTAGGAAGACCATTCCTGCCGAAGATGGTAGCGAGAAGGTGCGTTTCGTACCCATCCTTTCAGGTCTCTTCTTTATCCGGATAGAAAATAAGAAAGCACTGGAGCGCATCCTTTCCCATAACGGCTATTTCCAGTATCAGGGCTATGACTTTGATATCAAAACCAGGGAAACGGTAGAGCGTACCTTCTTTGCCAAGGCTCGACTGCTCTGCGCAGATAGAGAGAATTACTCCCTGGACGAGATTATCGACCTCGCCCGCATCCCGAATGCGGATATGGAGCGCTTCATCTATTATAATGAGCAGATAGCTGAAAATATCCAGGGATTGAGCATCGTAGATAAGCGGTATGATGATCTCATCCTCGAGAATGATACCATCCGCATCCTCAACGGACCGTTGAAGGGTTGGGTAGGCGTGGTGAAGCAGATCAAGAAGAATGGCAAGAAAGACCGCCACCTTCTGGTACGTTTCGGAAACAACCGCTGCCTCAACATCTCCAATATCCGCCAGTATGATATCCGGGTAGAACACGAGGCAACCCGGGGAGCCAAGTCGGAAGCGGTAGGCGTATGGCGTGCCATCGACCAGCTCATCGGTTATCTCCAGTTCCGGTATCCGGCAGAAAATGCTGCAGCCACCCTGCGTCGTCTCTTTGAGGATTACCAGAAGAAACTGACCTGCCATCGTGGCTGCCATCAGACAGACAAGGCATATAGCATTAAGAAATCAACATTAGAAGCAGCCCAGAAGAAGGAAGTGCTCGATCATATCGACGAGGCGATGCATCCCAACTTCCGCATCCTCGTCGGTTATTTCAAGACCGATAATGCTACTATCCGTGAAGGATTGAAGGAACTCATCCCCGATGTCCTGCTCCGTCCTTTTCTTACGCCAAGTACCGACATTCCGATTCCGCAGGATCAGGAATATACCGTGTTTCAGCATAATGGTATCGTTGAGCTGGTTATCCGCTGCCATCTGCAGGAATACTTCAGGGGTAAGAATTATGAGGCAGATAAATACAATCCCGTCTTCGATGAGGATTATGAGTATGATGCCCATATCGCCCTGTTGCCGACAGATGAGGGTAAGGTGAAGGCAATCACCTCATGGGGTGCTTTCTACGACCGGTATGCCATGCTCGATGAGGAAGATCACCGGAAGTTCCTCCTCGATCTGGAAACCAAGAAGTATCCTCGTCTCCTGCGTCTGCTTACTCAGGGCAGATACAGATTTGAGAAAGTCCATCAGATAGGAGGTTTCTCTCTCGATATGGATATTCCTTATACGGAGGATATCCAGGAGATGGCACGGCAGGCAGTTGGTCAGCTTCAGGCATCCGGTGAAGAACCGGGCTTCTTGTCCCAGACCACGGCAGCTGCCGTAGAGATGTGGCAAGGCGCCCGACTCCTGATGTGGCGTCAGTTGCTTCAGCGTTATGTCCTCCTCCATAAGGTACCGGTAGCAGATCTTCCAAGTGTCATTGTCTCCGACACAGGGTTGGAGGAGAAGTTCAAGCTTCAGGAGGGTAAGCTCCAGATAGGAGAGGTTGCCCAGGCTCTTCTGGAACGCCAGCAGCAGATTACTGCCTATCTGGAAAAAGGACAGTTGCAGCAGGCAGCCATCCGCTTCCTGGCAATGACGAAGGTCATCTCCGTCCATTTTGCCAAGGATGAGCTTTACAACTATATCACAGACGACTTCAATCCCAATGACACCTGTACATCGCTTTTTGACACGATAGTTCAGAAAACAGGAAAACACAGGAATGTAGTCAACTATCTGTATAAGGGAATGGTAGAGCTGCAGCAGGAAGATGCATGGACGTATTTCAAATACCCATCCTTCCTCAAGAAAGCAAAAGATGTGTATAATAAGATAAGAACTCACTAGATAATAGTGATCTTTATAATAGCAAGAAAAAATATAAGTTTATGAGTCAGCAGAATAATCAGCAGAATAATCAGAACGAACCAAACAAGACACTTTCAAATGGGATGCTGCACAAGATGAAAGTATCCCTCTTTGTCAACCGATTGACAAACTGGTATTTCTCTAAGAACGCCCTCCCATATTGGTGTATCCTGGCATTGGATAGCCTTGCAATCCTCTTTGCAGGAATTGTCGCTACTTATATAGCAGAAGGTGGGGATGCTCTGGCAGATCATTTCTGGGGTTATTTCTTCACATTCGTGTGCACCCTTCCTCTCTTCATGGTAGGAATGCGAATATTCCATACCTATTCGGGCATCATGCGCTATTCTTCGTTTGTCGATCTGATGCGTATCTCCGCTGCCCTGATCTTGGGATATGCCTTCAATAGTCTCCTTCTTCTGGTATTGCCGGATGATTACATCTATAAGATTTCGTTAGAGGGTATCATCGTGATGCTCTTCATCTCGATGTGTGAGATGTGGACGATGCGTATCCTCGTTAAATATATGTATGATTCCACCTTTGCCGTAGATATCCGTACCCCTGTATTTATCCTGGGGGTTCGCCAGGGTGGTATTGCTCTGGCTAAGTCTATGCGCAATGGCCACCCATCCCAGTATGTCGTCAAGGGCTTTACTACCATCGAGGAAGATGTGGTAGGTAGATATCTGTTGGGTTGCGAGGTGTTCCCATACGATGAAAAGCTGATTTCCATCATGCACAGCATGAATGTCAAGACCCTCTTCATCAGCCCGCTGGTCACTGATCAGTTCCTGGAGATGCAGGATATGATAGACAAGCTTACCGCTGCCGGCATCAAGATTATGATGATGCCAAAGGCACAGTGGTGGGACGGCAAGTCAAACATCCGTCACCAGATGATGCGTGAGGTGGATATCGAAGACCTCCTGCCACGAGATAAGATTGAGGTGGATATGGATGCTATCGGCAAGCTCCTCAGCGGCCGCACCATTCTGATTACAGGTGCAGCCGGAAGTATCGGTTCCGAGATGGTGAAGCAGATTGCCGTTTACCATCCAGCCCGTCTGGTTCTGGTAGATGCGGCAGAGACTCCTATGCACGATGTCCGTCTCTTCATGAGCAAGAACTATGCGGATATCCCATGCCAGACCATCGTTACCAGCATCACCAATGCTACCCGTATGGAGCATATCTTCTCAGCCTATCATCCAGACTATGTATTCCATGCAGCAGCCTATAAGCACGTGCCGATGATGGAGGACAATCCTTCTGAAGCCGTACAGAATAATATATATGGTACGCGCGTGATAGCCGATATGGCAGTGAAGTATGGCACCAAGAAGTTTGTGATGATCTCTACCGACAAGGCTGTGAATCCTACCAACGTGATGGGATGCAGCAAGCGAATCTGCGAGATTTACTGCCAGTCGTTGAACAAGGCGATAGTAGATGGCAAGGTCAAGGGAGTTACTCAGTTTGTCACCACCCGTTTTGGTAATGTCTTGGGCAGCAACGGTTCAGTTATTCCGATCTTCAAGAAGCAGATAGCGATGGGTGGTCCTATCACCGTCACCCATCCAGACATCATCCGTTTCTTCATGCTCATTCCTGAGGCATGTAAGTTGGTATTGGAGGCAGGCACCATGGGTAAGGGAGGCGAGATTTTCGTCTTCGATATGGGCAAGCCGGTCCGCATCGCCGACCTGGCAAAGCGTATGATAGCCCTCTCGGGTGTAGATGGCATCGACATCAAATACGTAGGTTTGCGAGATGGCGAGAAGCTCTACGAGGAAGTCCTGAACGACAAGGAGGCAACCGTACCAACCCATCATCCAAAGATCATGGTAGCCAAGGTTCGTGAGTATCCATACGAGTTGGCGCGCCAGAACGAGCAGGAACTCTACGACCTCTCCTTCACCTACGATGATATGGCAGTAGTGAAGAAGATGAAGCAGATTGTTCCAGAGTACAAGAGCCAGCACTCGAAGTACGCCCAGCTTGATGCATAGCGGTTCCGAGCACCGGAGGGCGGTTACATTCCGAGAACAATATTAAGGTGTAATGGTTATGGCAATAGCTTCATTTTCTTAGAAAAAATCTATTGTCTTTAAAAGAAAGGAATTATTATGGTTGATGCAATTAAGATAGCATCTTATATCAGTCAGCGTTACGAGTATCAGTATGGTGCTCGTATTGACGAGATGAAGTTGCAAATTCTTCTTTATTTTATGCAGCGTGAGAGTATAGTTCGGACAGAGAGTCCTCTGTTTGAATCAATATTTTATGCTCATTCATTTGGACCATATCTTCCCGAAGTTCATGCCGCTTACGTTTCTGATTCGTTGCATGATATTCTGCCGTCAAGCTTTCTTGAAGAATATAGGCCCGTTTTCGATAGTGTTTTCGAGCTGCTATCAACAAAGAAAACAAGAAGTTTATGCAATCTTGTCCATGGCGAAGATTCTTGGAAGCACGCCATGATGAAAGGTGAGGGTACTCCAATGGATATCCAAGACATCAAAAAAGATGCCACCCGTTTCCGGATAAGACGTTTCTTGTTAAGCAACTTGGAGCAATTCCATAAACCGATTTACGTATGAAGATAACTGAATCACAATTGGATTTGCTAAGGAGTTTAAAGTGTGAGCGGCTCTCGTCAAATCCTGCAAATTTCTCTTTGATAGATGATTTCTACAATTCTCGTAACAATAGTCTTGTAGATACCTTGCAAGGAGATGCCTATAATGATGATGAGAATAATCGTATTGCTTATTATATAGTGAAAAGTGATAAGGATGAAATCCTTTTCTTCTTTTCACTAAAATGTGGTTTGCTTTATGATGAATTCATTGAAGGTGATCGCTTGAAAGAGATACAATCCTTTTATGACACGATACTCCGTTTAAGTTTGGATGAGACCCAATCTGCAGAAAACAAGAAGGCTATAGCCTCTATTCTAGAAAGTGTTCGTTCAAAGAAGGGTATTAAGAAGGAGGATGTGGCAAGAGTTTTACATTTATCGGTTGATTCCGAAGAATTCACTAAAATATTCGGCAAGAATCTAAAGAATGTAGGCAAGACATTTCCTGGTGTTGAGTTGGTTCATTTTTGTGCGAATGATGCTCATCGTGATGTTTGGGATGGATATGATTTCCCTCAGAATATGGGAACCACTATATTTTGGTATTTCATAGTACCTAAGATAAAGGAACTATTGAAAATTGTAGGTTGTGAATATGTTTTCTTATTTGCAGCCGACTTGACACCTTATGAAGAATTAGTTCGCTATTATTCTGATCAGTTGAAGTTTGAGAAGGCAGATGAGCATTGTGTCGCCATTCCGATGTATGATTTCACCTGTCAATTTATGAGTCAGAAGACTTCTGAATTAGATGAGAAAAGGAAACAATTCTTTGAAGATTTTAATGAGTAGTTATCCCATCCTCGGAGGTATAATCATATAGCAAGTCATCCCTCTGCGGTCCCATCCCGCAAAACTTGGCGCAGACCTCTGATGGTCCGCCAACCCAAGAGCGTAGCGGTTCCGAGCACCGAGTAGGGCGGTTTTCCTCTTCTTCCCTGAGGGGAGAAGACCGAGATGAGAGGTGGAGCCTTCCTTAACGGTAAGGAAGGACGGGTAGGTTTTCGAACAAATAGCACCGAGTAGGGCGGTTACATCCCTTGCCCCTGAGGGGCGAGGGCTTGGGAGTGAGGTGGAGCTCTCCTTGCAGGAGAGACGGAGAGGTAGAAAATCCATCTTCTTTAACGGTAAAGAAGGCGGGATGATTTCCAACAATATTGTAATAATATATAAGGAGAAGTGATGAAGACAATAGATCAGATATTAAAGATAAAGGCAGTAGTGCTTTATATACTGAAAGCATTTCCAGAAGGCGTAGATTATATTCACCTCTTCAAGGTAATGTATTTTGCCCAGCAAAATCAGTTGAAAGAGTATGGCCTGCCCATTATTTATGATACGTTTGTAGCGAGAAAGCATGGACCAGTACCAGCTTTAACCTACAAGGTATTGCGAGGAATAGAAGGGAAAGCAGACCTTTCTTCACCAGAGTTGAAAGATTTTGCAGATTCTTTGAATATAGCTATCTCACAAGATGGTCATCAACTCATTTTTGCAGCGAATACTGCTGAATGCGATATGGATGAGTTATCCAGAGCCGATGTGAAGATGCTTGATAAATGGATAGAAAGATGTAAGAATATCAATTCCTTTGATTTGTCCGACAGGTCCCACGAGGACAAAGCATGGAAAAGGGCAAAACGCCTGTCAGACAAAACTGGCGAGGACACCAAAATTACCATGTACGATATGGCAGAAGCTGCTGGAGCCACCAAAGCTATGCTATGTGTGATTCGTGATCGTCAATCTGTTCAAAAAGCATTGGCATGGACTTAAGGGAATTACAGAAATCCTATCTTGATAATCTTCGTAAGGTTACTGAGGAAAAACTAGAAATCGGATCATTGATCCGAACAGTTATTTCTATAGACGAGGGCCTAGTCTTTAAGGATGGAAGAAAACAGAAACCAAAGAAGTTGGTAATTATCGGAGTAGATAAAGTGGAAAAAATCTGTTATGGTTCTGTTTTGGTTAATACCAAAATGAGTCCAAAGGCAGCTTATTCCGCTTCTTTCCTTTCTGCTCAATATCTTCTTCATCAAACAGATTATCCTGAGTTCCTGAAGTATGATAGTTTCGTAGATTGCGGTATGCTCTTTTCTATTCCTGTAAAGAAGTTGATGGAAGGAGAGTATTTTGGGTGTTTATCAACAGAAGATCTCTCTGGAATCTTTGAGGTTCTTAGGTCGACCGAGACTCTTACTAATAAAGTAAAAAAGAGATTTGGCATCCTTTGAAGAATTTCAAAGCAAAAACCTTAAAAAAAGTTGTAAGGGGGGCGTAAAGACCATTGAAGGTATGTTTTCGAGAACAATATTAAGGTGTAATGGTTATGGCAATAGCTTCATTTTCTTAGAAAAAATCTATTGTCTTTTAAAAGAAATAAGAATATGGCACAGTTAACATTACAAATAGATAGTCCATCTTTATTGGAGCAATTAAAGAGCGTTCTTTCCTTGATGAAAGGGGTCAAAATCATAGCAGACAATCCATTATCTAAAAGTATAGCTCTGGAGGAAATTCCAAATGCTGAAACTTTGGCAGCAATGAAAGAGGCTGAGAGCGGACACGATGCTGGTGTCGTTCGAGTAGATAGCCTAGAGAGTTTCATGGCATCTTTGGAAGAATAGAAGTTATGAAAGAAATTCGAAAGACTTAGATATGGTATGGCTTACGCAAGCTCAGATGGTGGAACTCTTTGGTTCTATTAAAGCTAATATTAGTGGCCACATTACCAATATTTATCAGAAAGGAGAATTGGTGCAGTCTGCAACTGTTCGGAAATTCCGAACAGTTAGAAAAGAAGGTAATCCTTCACCCTGCAAACGATACACAATAACTTTTTTCAAAAAACATTTGGTGGTATCATTGAAAAAGTATATCTTTGCACACAAAGTATAATTAATAAGGAGATTACGTTATGAACATAGAAGAAAAAAAAGCAGATTTTATGCGTCGCTTCAAGGCTTCTAGGGAGCGAAAGGCTGAATACATAGCACAAATGGAAAAGCGTATGCGTGATGACTATCGCCGCAGAACCGGTAAGGAAGCAGAATCATTTTGTGTGTTGTAAGAATGAAAAAATTAGATTTAGTCAAGATTAATAGTTGTGCACCATATGCAGTGAAAGAAGATACGCAAGAAGGTGCATATACCTTTATCGCAGATTCAGGAGCTGAGTTTTCAATCGGCTTTATGCCTGATGATTTGATTCAATCCGATAAGTATCGTAATCGATACACAATGGTGACATCTACTTTGTTAGATGAATATGGAATAGACAATGTGGCTTCTGTAATTATCAGAAACGACAATCCTAATCTTGGTAAAGTATTGGCAGAATTTGGAGAAACGATAGAAATGTTTAGCCATAAGCCAAGTATAGGTTAATTAATGCATTTTTCCTCATTCGAGTGGCGACAAGTACAGAGCGATACTGCAATGAGGACCTATTCTGGCGGTCTTAATCTGCAAGCCGTCCCCCAGCGGTCCCAGCCCGCAAAATCTGGCGCAGACCTCTGATGGTCCGCCAACCCAAGAGCGTAGCGGTTCCGAGCACCGAGTAGGGCGGTTTTCCTCTTCTTCCCTGAGGGGAGAAGACCGAGATGAGAGGTGGAGCCTTCCTTAACGGTAAGGAAGGACGGGTAGGTTTTCGAACAAATAGCACCGAGTAGGGCGGTAACATCCTTCCTTCTGAAGTTTCTGTCCCCTATAAGGGGAACCGAAGGGATCGTAAAGACCATTGAACGGAGGGATTCGAAAAATAGTATTATTATGGCGAATCAACTGAAATATGCTTTTCGACTGACGCATATTGATAATATACAATATATTATGAGTCATGGCTTGGTGCGTTCAGTATCAACGCTCCGAGACGAAAACTATGTACCCATAGGTGATGTTCAAGTTATACAGATTAGGAAAGACAGAAAATATCATGGTTATCGCTTAAGTGAGTATATGCCATTTTATTTTGGTCCCCGTTCGCCTATGCTATATGTGATTCAACATGGTTTCAATGGCGTACGTAAGGTGGCTCCTGAGAACATTGTATATTGTGTTGTTCGAATAGAAGATATCATAAAAAACGATGTCAGTTGTATTTTTACAGATGGACACGCATTAAGTTCATTGACTAACTATTATGGTAAAAATGAGCTTGCGATTTTAGACAGTTTCGTCAAATACGACGATGTATATTCTGCTTATTGGAATTCAGAGATGGATATTGACCTAAAAAGGCGTAAGGAAGCAGAATTATTAATCAATGATGACCTTCCTGTACAATATATTCGAGGATTTGTAGTTTATAATGAAACGGCAAAAACACGTCTTATAAACATTGGTGTTGCTGCAGAGTTAATAGTAGTTAAGCCAGGGTTTTATTTTTAATAAGCTGAACTATGATACATTACGTTAAAGGAAATCTATTGGAGAGCGAGGCAGAAGCCTTGGTCAACACGGTAAATACAGTTGGGGTGATGGGTAAGGGTATTGCCTTGCAGTTCAAGGAGGCTTTCCCTGAAAATTTCCGTGTGTATAAAAAAGCTTGTCAGAAAAAAGAGATGCGAATTGGAGACATGCTTATTGTAAAGGATTCAAACTTGACTAGTGGACCAAAGTTAATTGTGAATTTCCCGACAAAGACTCATTGGAGGTTGCCTTCTGAATATTCATATATAAAGCAGGGACTACAATCGCTTCGCAAGGAAATTGAAACCCGTCATATTAGTTCTATTGCAATCCCTCCACTAGGTTCACACAATGGTGGCCTTGATTGGTTGCGTGTTAAACAGATGATAGAGCAATCGCTTTCTTCGATAGATTGCGATATTTATTTGTATGAACCATCAGATGCCATAGTGGAGCGCATGAAAACAGAGCGTGTGAAGCTGACGCCAGCTAGAGCTATGCTTCTGCTGATGTTTGCCGATATGAATAGAGAAGGAGAGTTTGCCTCTGTCTTTGCTGCAGAGAAACTGATATATTTTATGCAGCGATATGGAGCAAAGAATTACTTTCGGATAGATTTCAAGCCCTACTATTATGGTCCATATTCCGGAGGAAAGGTGGCACATGTTCTTTATTACATGAATGGAAGCTATGTGAAAGGAATGGGAGGTATGAGTGCACGGCCATTTGACTATATCTGGTTGACGGAGGATGCTGCTGCAGAGGCGCAGAAATATGTAGATAATTATAAGGATAGAAGTTTGCAAGATATTTGCGATAAGGCAATGCACTTTCTCAGAGGCAATTATTCCAATTATTCATTAGAACTGCTCTCCACGGTAGATTATTTGCTGGAGAACAAGCCCGAGTTAAAGGGGTGGGAGAATGCTGATGAAAAAGAAATTGCCGGTTACCTTGAGCATGAGATGAAGGAATGGAGCATTCGTAAAGGCAAGATGTTCAATGCTGCATTCATCAAGATTGCTTTGCAAGAAATAAAGAAATTCTAAAATTTGGAAGAAGGTCTAAATTGTGATAAGCTTTATTCTTTGCAATACCATCCGGTCCCATCCCGCAAAACCTGGCGTAGACCTCTGATGGTCCGCCAACCTAAGAGCGTAGCGGTTCCGAGCACCGAGTAGGGCGGTTTTCCTCTTCTTCCCTGAGGGGAGAAGACCGAGATGAGAGGTGGAGCCTTCCTTAACGGTAAGGAAGGACGGGTAGGTTTTCGAACAAATAGCACCGAGTATGGCGGTTACATCCCTAATCCCTATGGTAGGGATTTAGGGCTTGGGTATAGGGGTAAGGACCCTCCCGCAGGGGTTTCTGTCCCCTATAAGGGGAACCGAAGCGGTCGTAAAGACCATTGGACGGAGGAATTCGAACAGAAATATGATATAGCTAGGCGAAGCACGATTAGCATTTTTTATTAAGCTACTTTTCGCTTTTATGAAGCCTGCCTTTTTAAACGAAATAAAAAACAATCAATTTATTCTTTATGAATGATTTTAAAGATATTAAAATTGCAGTAGCCGGTACCGGCTACGTAGGACTTAGCATTGCTACGCTATTATCTCAGCACCATGAAGTAACAGCAGTAGATGTAATCCCAGAGAAAGTGGAGAAACTCAACAATAGGATTTCTCCAATCCAGGACGATTACATTGAAAAGTATTTGGCTGAAAAGCCATTGAACCTCGTGGCAACTCTTGACGGCAAATCAGCCTATAAGGATGCAGACTTCGTAGTGATTGCAGCACCAACCAACTACGACCCTGTGAAGAACTACTTCGATACAACCCATGTAGAAGAAGTCATCGACCTGGTTCTGGAGGTAAACCCAGATGCAGTGATGGTCATTAAGAGTACCATCCCGGTAGGTTACACCCGCAGCCTCTACTTGAAGTATGCCCAGAAGGGAGTGAAGAAGTTCAATCTGCTTTTCTCTCCAGAGTTCCTTCGTGAGAGTAAGGCTCTCTACGATAACCTTTACCCTAGCCGCATTATCGTAGGCTATCCAAAGATTATCGAGCGCCCTGAGTTTGCAGAGGAGAACGAGGCTATTAAGTCCGTAACCGATGTCGAGATGTTGAAGGAAGCAGCCAAGACATTCGCCGCTTTGCTCCAGGAAGGCGCTATCAAGGAGAACATTGATACCCTCTTCATGGGCATGAAGGAAGCAGAGGCAGTCAAGCTCTTCGCCAATACCTATCTGGCACTCCGAGTAAGCTACTTCAATGAGTTGGATACATACGCAGAGGTCAAAGGTCTTGATACAAAGGCAATCATTGAAGGTGTAGGTCTTGACCCACGTATTGGTACCCATTACAACAACCCAAGCTTCGGTTATGGTGGTTATTGCTTGCCAAAGGATACCAAGCAGCTCTTGGCAAACTATGCCGATGTTCCTGAGAACCTGATTGAGGCAATCGTTGAGAGTAACCGTACTCGAAAGGACTATATCGCAGATGCCGTTCTTCAGAAGGCAGGTTACTATAGCTATGCTGATGATAACAGCTATGATGCAAGCAAGGAGCACAACTGTGTGATTGGTGTTTATCGTTTGACCATGAAATCTAACAGCGATAACTTCCGCCAGTCTGCTATCCAGGGCATCATGAAGCGTATCAAAGCAAAGGGTGCAGAGGTCATCATCTATGAGCCAACATTGGAGGAGGGTAGTACCTTCTTTGGTAGTAGAGTAGAGAATAACCTCGAAGCCTTCAAGACACAGAGCCATGCTATCATCGCTAACCGCTATGATGCTTGTCTGGATGACGTAAGAGATAAGGTTTATACTCGTGATATATTCCGTAGAGATTAATTGTATTTGTTCTTAAGCTTTTGAAAAGTTGCTTGCATTTGAACTTGAAAGGTGTTATATCTGATAGTTTACTTATTTAAAATATTTTTTTAGAATTAAATATTTAAGTTTTAATCTCTGATTGCATAATAGATTAAAAACTATTCCTGAACCTTAAGGGTTTTAGACGTAAGTTTTATTTAAAAATCATTTTTCTCTTAGTATAATTGTTGTCTCAATTTAAATTTTTATATTAAAAAGAATGAAAAAAATAATAACATATGGTACGTATGATCTTCTACATCAAGGACATATAAATCTTCTCCGTCGTGCAAAGGCCCTTGGTGATTATCTTATAGTTGGAGTTACTAGTGATTCTTTTGACCGAGGAAGAGGTAAGTTAAATGTTCGTAACAATGTACTTGAAAGGGTTGAAGCTGTAAAGGCAACCGGATTAGCTGATGAGGTTATAATAGAAGATTACATCGGGCAAAAAATTGACGATATACAAAAGTACGATGTAGATATCTTTGCTATTGGCTCAGATTGGAAAGGTCATTTTGACTACCTCAATGAATTTTGTAAGGTTGTTTATTTACCTCGTACTGAAGGTATTTCTTCCACTATGCTACGGGCAGAGTCAACGATTGATGTCAAGGTTGGTATTTTGGGTTGTGGGCGAGTGGCAAGTAGATTTCCTAGTGAGGCATCTGTTGTCAATGGTATTCATGTAGTTGCTGCTTATGATATTGATGTAGTAGCAATTGATAAGTTAACTAATGGTAATGATGGAATAACTGCTTTTAGAAATTTGGATGATTTTTTGGATGCTATTGATGCGGTTTATCTTGCTACACCACACAATTCGCATTATCAGTATGCTAAAAAATGCATAGAACGAGGCAAACATGTTTTAGTAGAGACTCCTATGGTTCTAAATTCTGATCAGGCAAGAGAATTATTTAAGCTTGCAGAAGATCATGGAGTTATTTTAATGGAAGCCAATAAAACTGCTCATTGCCCTGCTTTCAATCATCTTATAGTAATGGTTAAATCAGGCGTAATAGGTGAAGTGGTTGATATTGAAGCTTCAATCTCTCAGTTATTAGATAAAAAAGGACGCGAGTTTGATTCTGCTCAAGCTGGAGGAGCTATGCATGAGGAAGGAAGTTATCCCTTGTTGCCAATTATTAAGCTAATGGGGGTTAATTATGAAAAATTAATGCTTTTTAGCCGTATTGATAATGAGGTGGACATATATACCCATGGCTTGTTCCATTATTCTACAGCTACCTGTTCATTTAAAGTAGGTATTGGAGTTAAAACTGAGGGGAACTTAGTTATTTCAGGTACTAAAGGTTATGCTTACGTTCCTGCCCCTTGGTGGAAGACTGATTATTTTGAACTTCGCTATGAAGATCAAAATGAGAATAAAAAGTATTTTTATAAATGGGATGGATATGGATTGAGATATGAGATCCAAGAATTTATTAGTTGCATAATTAATAAGCGTTTTTCTTCAGCACGTTTACGTAGAAAAGAAAGTATTTGTATGGCGCAAGTAATGCAACAGTTTGATGAACGAAAAAATTTCTTTGAAATATAATAATATTTAATATGATTAATTTTACAGTGGGGCCAGTACAGTCTAGTGAAGCTGTGCGAGGTATTGGTGCAGAGCAAGTACCTTATTTTAGAACTTCAGAGTTTTCTGATGTTATGTTTGATAATGAGCAACTAATTAAAAAGTTTGCTAAAGCTTCTGATGATTCAAAGGTTGTTTTCCTTACCTCCTCAGGATCAGGAGCAATGGAAACTGCAATAATGAATACTCTTACTCCAAACGATAAAGCTTTAGTTGTTAATGGTGGCAGTTTTGGTCAACGTTTTGCGGAGTTACTTTCACTTCATAATATTCCATATACAGAAATTAAATTGAGTCATGGTAAGGCTTTGACTGCAAATCACCTTGCACCTTACGAAAATCAAGGTTTTACGACCTTTTTGGTAAATAAACATGAGACATCAACTGGTGTTCATTATGATATGGACTTAATTAGTCGTTTCTGTAAACGAAATAAACTTTTTTTAATTGTAGATTGTATTAGCTCATTTCTTGCAGATCCTTTTGATATGAAGAATCTTGGAGCTGACATTATGATTACTGGTAGCCAAAAGGCTTTAGCATGTCCTCCTGGTATTTCTATAATGGTGCTTTCTCCAGAATCAATAAAACGAGTGAATCAAACGAAATGTGTTTGCCAGTATTTTGATTTACAGATTGCTTTAAAGAATATGGAACGTGGACAAACTCCATGGACTCCAGCAGTTGGTATTATTCGTCAAATAAATGCTCGTCTAAAGGAAATTGATGCTAATGGTGGCGTTGAGGGAGAGATTGAACGTATAGGAGGTTTAGCTACATATTTTCGTAAGAATATTCAAAACTTACCATTTGAAATCGTTTCTGAATCTTTATCGAATGCCGTAACTCCTCTTCATCCAACCACAGCTTCTGCTTATGATATTTTCTTAAAATTAAAGGATGAATATGGTATTTGGGTTTGTCCAAATGGAGGTGATATGAAAGATTCAATATTCCGAGTTGGGCATATTGGTGCTTTAACTATTGACGATTATAATAAGCTTATTGCTGCATTTCTAGATTTAAAAGAAAAAAAGTTTATATAAAGTTTGTTCGGTAAAAAGTCTAATTATATATTTGAAAAAAGCTATATTTGATTTAAATAAGTATGAAGTCTTTAACAAGTGCAACAATAAAGGGTTTTGGATGGAGTGCAATAGAGAAATTCTCTATTCAAGGTCTTACCTTTTTATTGCAGATTATACTTGCAAGATTATTAGATCCTTCTGATTATGGTATAATTGGAATGTTGGCAATATTTATGCAGATAGGTCAAGTTTTTGTAGATACTGGATTTGCAAATGCATTAATTCAAAAAAAACAATGCCAACAATCTGATTATTCTACTGTTTTCATTTATAATTTGGGGGTTTCTGTAGCCATTTATTTATTGTTTTTTTTTATTGCTCCTTATGTCGCTCTATTTTATAATACTCCAGAGTTGACTAATGTAATGAGGGTAATATCTATAACTATAGTATTTAATGCGATTCCTATAGTGAATCGCACAATACTAATTAAAGCGGTTAATTTTAAGATAATTGCAAAAATATCATTAATAGCTACTTTGACTTCTGGAATTTTTGGAATTGCTTTAGCCTATTATGGATACGGTGTTTGGGCATTATGCTATCAAACAATATTATTGAGTATTATCCAAGCCATTTTATTTTATTTATATGAAAAATGGAGGCCTACATTAGAATTTTCTATGAAATCCTTTAATAGCCTATTTAAGTTTGGATCAAAAATGTTATTAACAAATTTAATAGGTGCCTTTTATACTAATATGTATACTTTGGTTATTGGTAAACGCTTTTCTAAACACGAACTTGGCAACTATAGTCGTGCAGATCAATTTGCATCATTTCCTGCCAGTAGTTTCGTTTCGATTGTTTCTCGTGTAGTATATCCTGTATTTTGCAAAATTCAGGATGATAATGATAAGTTACGAACAGCATATAGGAAAATTATAAGATTGTCGTCATTTTTAATCTTTCCTGTTATGATAGGATTAATGTCTGTTTCGCAGCCGTTTATTTATACATTTCTAACGGGTAAATGGAATGGTGCTGTTATTTTACTTCAAATATTGTGTTTGGATTGGATCCTTGATCATCTATCATCGATAAATCTCAATCTTCTATATGTTAAAGGTAGAACTGACTTAGCTTTAAAGCTAGAAATTTTTAAAAAGATAATTGCAGTTTTTATTCTTTTAGTTTCTTTAAATTTTGGCTTGATTGCAATGTGTTATGGTCGTGCTTTATATTCTGTGATAGCAACAGTTATAAACACAACTTATACGAAGAAATATCTATCGCTTAGTATATTTGATCAAGTAAAAGATATATTGCCTTTTTTGATTGGCGCAATTGTAATGGGAGTAGGAATTGTGATAGTTATAAATTTCTTTTCTAGTTGCGTTATCCAATTGATTATTGGTATTGTTGTTGGTATTCTGTTATATTTTTTTATTAGTTTTTTGTTTTTTAAGTCTACACTACAGGAACTTGTAAATATTAAAAAGTTGCTTAGTAAATAATAATTAAACAATTAAGTGAATATGAAAAGACTAATTTCTAATCTCATTAAGGGGGTGATAAAGAAATATTTCTATATTATCGGTCTCTTAACGAATAAACAATATATTTTGTTTGTTCCTCATCCAGGAATGTGCAAAGTAGATTTGTATGATATAATTAATTATAAATCAGATTCTGCTTTAACATTTCTTCGTTATATTTTGGATAATAAACTGTTATCCTCAAAGAAAATAATAGTAGCAGTTAGGGATGATTCTAGTAAAGAAAGATATACTAGATTCGTTGCTGAACATTATCCAGATCGTTCTATATGTTTTAGTCCCATTCATGCTAATAAGCAATATTCTTTGTTACAACAATTAGCGAGATTTATAGAGTTTTGCTCATTAACAAGTAAGTGTTCTCATATTTTTGCTTCTATTACATATGATTTTTCTGGCTTAATAAGTTCACAGGTTGTGGTTGATTTAAATTATTTTACTTGTGGTATGAAAAATGATATATTGGACAAGAGTAATCCACATTATATGGGAGTCGAAAAAGTAGGGCGTGAGTTTAAATTTATAATCGGAACATCGGAGCTAGCGATAAGGTTAATTATGCCAGAAATGACAGTACCCTATAAAAGATATGTTAATCTTGGACTTTGTCGAAACGACAATCTTTTAAATGGGGATAAATGTGAATGGCTAAGAAAGGAATTTGTTGCTCGTGTTTCTTATGATGTGAAAACTGTGGTTCTTTATACTCCTACTCATAGAGACTATGAGTCTAAGATGACTGGTAACGTTACTAGAAGTATACTTGGTTTTGAATATGATTCCATAGATTTTGAGCAGTTTCTGAAAAAAAATGGTATCATATTTATCTGTAAGTTGCATCCAAAGCAGAATGCCTTAGTAGTTGAAAACGAATTGCCTGAAGGTATTATTTTGCATAAGGCTAGTGAAAGATATGGTTTAACAGAACTTATGCAACTGAGTGATGTACTTGTAACAGATTATACATCTGCGTATTTTGACTACTTATTACTTGACAAGCCTATTATTTTTAATTTTTATGATCTTGAAGTTTACAAACGTGAAAGAGGTGTACCTTTTGAACCGATGTCTGCTATTTCTGCTGGTGATATTGTTAATAATGAACTCGAAATGAAGGATGCACTCTTAAATTTGGAACGAAATAAAAAACAATATTCTCAAATGCGCACTTTTGTGCGCAATCTGTTCTTTACTAATCAAGATGCGTTATCATGTAAACGTATTTATGATTTTATTTTTCAAAAATAAAACGCTAGGTATTCAATAGTAATATTTAAAATTATGAAAATTTGTATCTGTGGACCTGTAAATCCATTCGAACTTCGAGAATTTATCTCATCTGAGGAATCTGTTATTGAATTGAACAAAGGAGCTTCTGCTGTTAATACCTACGTAAAAGAGTTATTAAGAAATGGTAATGAAGTTATTATTGTCACATCTGATGTTCCTTTAAAAATTTCTCAGGATTTAACCTATTATGGTGAAAAGCTTACAATACATATTTTGCAAAGTAAGCCTGGAATTTTCCTTTATCATGGTTTTTCCCGCTTTTATATGGTAAGTAGATTGAAAAAATATTTAAAAAAAATAGCACCTTTAGTTGATGTTGTACATTGCCAGTGGACTTATGACTATACTATGGCTGCTCGAAGTATAGAAGATATTGTGCCTGTTTTTTGTACCGTAAGAGATTGGTGTCCATATATTAAACGAGTTCAATCCTCTTTTTTTAAAAGAATACAATGGAACTTATATTATTTGCAGTTCAAATATGTGATGAAGTCAAAAAAAATCACTTTTATTGCTAATTCTGAATATACGAGAGATTGCATTTTATCTTCGTATCCCGAGAAAAAAGTTTCAATCATATACAATCCAATAGATAAGAATCTTATTCTTGCAAAAAAGAAAAAGAAAATAGATAATCCTACATTTATTTCAATTGCTTCTAGTGCTACAGAAAAGAGAAAAAATATCCCCAAATTATTAGAGGCTTTTTCTTCTTTTTTAACTATATCGCCAAACGCCAAACTTTTATTGGTAGGTAATGGATTTTGTGAAGATAATCCCGAGCTTAAAGTTTTTGCGGAGAAGGGATGGCTTAAAAATGTAGAATTGCTTGGCAGGAAGACTCATATGGAAGTAATAGCAGCAATTGATGATTCTACTTGTTTAATACATCCGGCTTTGGAGGAAACTTTTGGTAATATATTGTTGGAAGGAATGGCAAGATGTGTGTGTGTGATTGGCGGTGAAAAATCAGGAGCAGTTCCTTTAGTTTTAAATAAGGGTAAGTGTGGTATACTTTGCGATGTTACTTCTGTCGCATCAATGGTTGATGCAATGAAAAAAGCATTAAATTTTAAAGAGACTCAATCTCTTATTGAAGAAGGTACTTCTCGTTTATTGGGAAGTTATAGTTCTGATGTTATTCTAGAAAAACATCTGCAATTATATAAAAATAAATAAATTTAGTATTTAATATAACAGTGAATGATTTTATATAAACAGAATATCAACGTATGATTGTCTATATATTTTTAACCATATTTTTGATGTTGTTATCCTTTATTGAACTATATAATAATGGTTACTCTACAAAAATAAAAGTAGTATTGATATTATTATTATGTTTCATTATGGGCTTTAGATATAATGTGGGTAATGACTATCATAATTATGTAGATATTTATGAAAATTTAGATTGGTATATGGATGTATTTGAGCCTGGCTATATTTTCCTATGTCAATTTTCTCAGATGTTAAATCTTACATACCAGTTTCCGTTCTTTATCTGTTCTCTATTGACGGTTTTACCTATAGCATTTCTAGTGAATAAAACTATTCCTAAAATGTTTTGTACTTCAATGACTGTCTATGTATTGTCTTATGTATATTTTGAAGCAATGAATACGGTAAGGCAAGCTGTTGCTATGAGTGCATTCCTATTGGTGTTCTATTTTTATATTATAAAGGAGCAAAAGTTAAAAGCATTACTCGCATTAATATTTGGTGCGTTGTTTCATAAAAGTATTTTGATAATTGCATTCCTTGCGTTCATTATATCCAAATTTAGAGATAAATTCAACATTAAACTGTGTTTGATACTTTTGTTAGGTAGCTTTGTTATTGGGCATTGTTTGCAATCATTTTTTGATGCCATAAGTGCTCTCACTATGCTGTTGGGATTAAACTCTAACTATATGGATGTGTTTGAGGAACGAGGTGTTGCTAGTGGTACATTCCAGATATATTTAAACATTTCTGCTCTATATCTTCTCATATTTAATAAAAAACAATTTTCGTCAAAAAACAGGAGAAATCAAATTATTGCACTTTTTTATGTTGCAGGTATTGTAATATACAATGTGTTCATCTCTTTTTATATAGGTTTAAGATTTTATTGGTATTTCTATCTCTTCTTGATATTAGTGATTCCTAATTTATTAAAGAAGCGAAAAATAAAAATAAGACCTCTGTTTTTTATAGCTTTAGTTTTGATAATAACTATTTATACGTTTGTTAGTTTACAATCAAAATATTATATTGATTATAATATGAACTTTTCTTTGTTCTAATTATATCTAAGAGCAATCTTGAGTTCTAATGAATAAATAATTTATGAATAATAAACCATTTTTTTCGATAATAACTGTATGCTTCAATAGTGCTACTACAATTGAGCGTACAATCAAATCCATTTTGAACCAAAACTTCTCCGATTATGAGTATATAATAGTAGATGGTGGTTCTACTGATGAAACTATTGGCATCATAAAAAAATATGAGCCTCTTTTTCAAGGACGCTTAAAATGGAAAAGTGAAAGTGATAAGGGTATTTATGATGCTATGAATAAGGGGATTCTTCGTTCGGAAGGAACAATAATTGGCATTGTGAATAGTGACGATTGGTTGGAGCCTGACACGCTTCAAACTGTATGGGAGGAGAATCGTTATTGTGAACATTCAAATAGAACTATTATAGCAGGTGAGATTTTATTTCACTATTCCACTGGCTTAACTCAGTTATATCCAATATCTCAAAAAATATATGAATCAAAATCCAGAAATTTTGAAATGGGATTAAATCATCCAGCAACTTTCGTTCCTAGATTCGTGTATGATACTGTTGGCCTATTTGATGTTAATTTTAAACTGAAAGCTGATGCGGATTTTATATTGAGATGCTATGAGAATAGAATACCAGTTCATTTTATCCCAAAAGTTCTCTCAAATATGTCTGATGGTGGTGCATCCAACAACAGATCAAAGAAGGAATTAACAGATACTGTATTGAAATATAAAAAACATATCAAGAGCAAGCCTTTATATTATATTTACTGTATTAAGAGTTTTGTCAATTGGTATGTTAAAGGGTTGGTTCCTATGTGTCTTGTCCGTTATTACAGAAATGTTCATAATAGAAAAAAGTAATCTTGTATGAATAAAAATATGCCTTTAAAGGATAATGTCTTATTGACGACACTCTTCTCTGGCTTTAATTTTGGTTCGAGTCTTCAGACTTTTGCAACGAAGGTCTTAGTTGAGAACTTGGGGTATAATTGTGAATTGATAGAACGTAAAAGCTTAGTAAAGGGTAGAGACGTTCGAATGGGCAAATTATTTACTATTTTGTTCCGCACGTTGCAAACCTTTGACACTAGGACTATTAAAGCTTATAGAAGTTCTTATCAAAAAAGTATATTCGGAGATTCTAAGTTAAGATTTGAAGAATTTACTGCACGATATTTGAAACCCCAATGCATGACATGGAAAGCTTTAAAGAAGGAGGCTAAGTCAGCAGTTGCTTCTATTGCTGGAAGTGACCAACTCTGGAATCCAACTTCTTTATATGTTGACCCTATGTATTATCTGCGATTTGCTCCCCAAAAGAAGCGTATTTCATTTGCAACTAGTTTAGGGCATGACTTTGTGGCAAAATATAATATAACAAAGTTGCGTAAATGGATTTCAGAAGTTAGATTTCTTTCTGTACGAGAAGATAGCGGCGTTAAATTAATACAGGAACTATGTGGGCGCAAGGCTTTGCACTTGTTGGATCCTACGCTTTTGCTTGATGGTGACACCTGGAGACATAAATTACAGATTCCTTCTCAGGAAGAAGTTTATATATTGGCATATTTTCTTGATTCTCCTTCGGAAAAGGCAAAGAGTTGTATTTCTTTATTGAAAGACAAATTGAATTGTAAGGTAATTGCTATACCTTATGAGCATGAAGATATGAACTATGCTGATATGATTGTTCCCGCAGGTCCACTTGACTTTCTGCGTTTAGTGGATAATGCTACTTATGTAGTAACAGATTCTTTCCATGGTACAGCATTCTCTATTAATCTTCATACTCCATTCTATGTCTTTGATAGAAATTATGGTTCTGCTCATTCTCAAAGTAGTCGTGTTGTATCATTGTTGAAGATGCTTCAACTATTAGAGCGATATGAGCCTGCTATGGAATCGATGTTAGATATAAATGTAGATTTTGAAAAATCAGATTTTATACTTAAATCAGAAAGAGAAGTAGCAAGGAAGTATTTAAAAGAATCTTTAGCTGCTTGTCAAATTGACTAATATAAATTGTACAACATGAGTTTCAGAAATAAAAGAGTTACTGATTTCGAGAGCAAAGATTGTTCTGGCTGTGCTCTGTGTGTTGCTTGTTGCCCAAAGAATTGCATAACAATGCAATCCGATGATTTAGGCTATATGCGTCCTGTAATTGATGATTCATTATGCATTGATTGTGGGCTATGTGCTAAAAAATGCATTATAGAAAATCCTGAAGCCTTGTCTCATCCTATTTTGACAACTGCAGCGATTCGTTCTGATGAAGAAAAGTTAATACTATCTTCTTCTGGAGGTGTGTTTGCTGCAATTGCAGAGCAACTTATTTCAAAAGGATGGATGGTAGCAGGTTGCATTATGGATGAACAACTTACTCCCCGTCACGTTCTTACTTCAAATATTCAAGTAGTAAAACAAATGTATGGTTCTAAATATGTCCAAAGTAACACCGAGGGGGTGTATAAGGATGTTGCAGAAGTTTTACAGAAAGGTAAGAAAGTCCTATTTTCCGGTACACCTTGTCAAGTCGCAGCGGTAAAACGTTTCACAAAAAATAATGAGAATCTTCTTACGGTTGAGGTAATATGTCATGGTGTACCTAATGTAGAAATGTTGCATTCTTATTTAGATCTTCACTCTAGAGCTTCAATAAAGAAAATGATCTTTAGAGATAAAAGACAAGGGTGGACATTTAATAATCTTCTTGAATTAAATAATGGTAAGACGAAAAAAATCAATCATCGTTTATCGTCTTATATGACATATTTCTTGGAGGGAGAAACGTACCGAGAATCTTGTTATGTATGCCCTTATGCAAAACCAGAACGTGTTGCTGATATTACTATTGGTGATTTTTGGGGTGTTGTGAATAGAAGACCAGACCTAAAAAACTTGATTGATATAGAAAAAGGTGTTTCTTGTCTCATCATCAATAATGAAAAAGGTAAAAGCATAGTAGATAATTGCAAAATCGAAAAATATCAGGTGTCTTATGAGGATATAAAAGATGGTAATGAACCTTTAAATCATCCTTCAAGGCATACTGAAAAGCGAACTGCAATTTTAGCAGAGTGGGCGAAAAATAAAAACTGGGCTGATGTTGATAATTATTGGAAGAAACATGACTTTAAATTTTCTTATCTAATTTGGAGTCGGGTTCCAACTAGTCTACAGCATAAAATTAGAATATTATTAGGAAAACGTTAGAATATGGAATACAAAGTTGCGGTAATCATCCCAACTCTTAACGAGGAAAAATTTATAGCTCGTTGTTTAGATTCCGTTATAGAACAATCTTATCCATTTAGAGATATGGATGTGATGGTTGTTGATGGCGGAAGTAATGATCGAACACGAGAGATAGTTGAAGAGTATGGAAGAAAATATACAAATATTCGTTTTATCCATAATCCAGGACGCATTCAGTCCATTGCGTTTAATATAGGTGTGGAAAATTCGGATGCTCCTTATATAGTTCGTTTAGATGCTCATGCCTTATATAAATCTTATTATATTGAAGGATGTATAAAGGGATTGCAGGGTGATGTAAAACGTGGTAATGTTGGAGGCCAATGGGATATTCAGCCACAAAATAATTCGTTGTGGGCAACAACTAATGCGATACTCAATTATTCTAAATTTGGAATTGGTGGAGCTTCTTATCGTGTTGGGGCTCAAGCTGGTACTGTAGATACTGTTCCTTTTGGTTCTTTTTCACGTACAATGATTGATAAAATTGGTGGTATGCGTGAAGATTTGCCTAGAGGTGAGGATAATGAGTTTAATTCTCGCATAAAAAAAGCTGGGTATAGCATTTATTTTGATCCAGCGATTGAGTGTATCTATTATGCTCGTCCAACATTGAAGGCATCATGTAGGCAGATGTACGCTAATGGAGAATCAATTGGGCATTTGTTTTATGTTGATAGGGATTCAATTGGCCTTCGCCATATGATACCTTTGATCTTTGTTGTAGGAATTATAGTTGGAACCATATTGTCTTTAGCGTTCTTGCCTTTTGTTTATCTGCTGCTAGCAGGATTATGCTTATATTTTCTATGTGATTTTGTTGCTTCTTTTCTAGCGGCAAAAGAGCATGGTTGGAAGTTCTTGCTTCCACTCTTTGTTATGTTCTTCTGTGTCCATTTTTCATATGGTTGGGGAACCATTGTTGGTTTCTTTACAGGAAGAAAGTTGAAAAATAAAAAATAATTCAAATATTATGAGTACAGATTTGAAAAGAAGAAATGTGCCTTTCTCTCCACCTGATATGACGGAGGCAGAGGCTAGTGAGGTGCGTGATGCCATTTTGAGTGGATGGATTACTACTGGACCTCGTACTAAGAAATTGGAAAAGGAAGTGGCTGAGTTTGTCGGTGTAGAGAAGGCTGCATGCCTTAACTCGCAGACTGCTTGTGCAGAGATGGCTCTCAGATTGCTCGGCGTAGGCGAGGGGGATGAAGTTGTCGTTCCTGCTTATACTTATACAGCGAGTGCTTCTGTAGTGGAGCACGTGGGTGCAACTGTCGTCTTCGTAGATGTACAGAAGGATTGTCTTGAAATGGATTACGAGGCTTTGGAGAAGGCTATCACTCCTAAAACTAAGGCGGTGATTCCTGTGGATCTCGGTGGTATCCCTTGCGATTATGACCGCATCTTCGCTATCGTGGAAAGCAAGAAGGAGATGTTTACTCCTAAGACTGATCTTCAGAAGATGATAGGTCGTATCGCTGTCTGCTGTGATGCAGCCCATGCCTTCGGTGCTTCACGTCATGGAAAGATGGTGGGTAGCATCGCTGATTTCTCTTCATTCAGTTTCCATGCTGTCAAGAACTTCACTACTGCTGAGGGCGGTGCCTTGTCTTGGAATCTTCCTTTCGGTAAAGATAAGGTGGTGAAGGATTTGGATAGGAATCCTGAGAATACCTTCAGCGGTGTACCTGAGATTGAAGGTGAGACCTGGAACGAGAACTTGTATCGCAAGGCTCAGCTGCTGAGCTTGCATGGTCAGAACAAGGATGCCTTGGCTAAGACGAAGCTGGGTGCCTGGGAGTATGATATCATCGGTACTTGGTATAAGTGCAATATGACAGACGTGGTGGCTGCCATTGGTCTGGTTCAGATGAACCGTTACAAGGGTATGCTGGAGCGTCGTCGTCAGATGATTGAGCGTTACAATGAGGCTTTCAAGGACATGAATGTGGCTGTATTGCCTCACTATAACGAGGAGCATACTTCTTCCGGTCATCTCTATATCGTTCGCCTCCTGGGTAAGACTCGTGAGGAGACAAACAAGGTGATTGAGATGATGGCAGAGCGTGGTGTGGCTACCAATGTACATTACAAGCCACTGCCTATGATGACTGCCTACAAGAAATTGGGATTCGACATCAAGGATTTCCCAAATGCTTTCCACATGTTTGAGAATGAGATTACTCTGCCTCTGAACACCAAGATGACGGATGAGGACTTGGAGTATGTAATCGAATGTTTCAAGGAATGCGTGAAGTAGGGATTCTATGAAGAGATTATTTGATATCATTGCATCTGGATGCGGACTCATCATATTGAGTCCGCTCCTTTTGGTTTTGGCTATCTGGATTAAGTTGGATAGTAAGGGACCGGTGTTCTACCGTCAGGTAAGAGTGGGAAGACATAATAAGGATTTCCGTATCTTCAAGTTCCGCTCGATGAGAGTAGGGGCTGATAAGGGTTCGTTGGTTACCATCGGTGGTAGGGATCCAAGAGTAACCCGTTCGGGTTATTACATCCGAAAGTACAAGTTTGATGAGCTTCCTCAGCTAATCAATGTCTTTATTGGTGATATGAGTCTGGTGGGTCCAAGACCTGAGGTTCGTCACTATGTAAACTATTGGACTCCTGAGCAAATGCATGTGCTGGATGTAAGGCCAGGAATCACTGACCCTGCCAGCATCAAGTTTAGAAATGAGAATGAATTGATGGAGAAGGCTACTGATCCTGAGGATTATTATATCCATGTAATCATGCAGGAGAAGATCAAGCTCTATCTGGAGTATGTAAAGAATGCCAGCTTCTGGTATGACATAAAGTTGATTTTCAAGACATTTGAAGTAATTGTGAAAGAGTAGATGCTCTTTCATAAAGCCTCTCTCTTGCCCAAAGAGAGAGGCTTTTTATTTAGCCATTATGAATGGTTGCGCTCTTTCCTTAGTCGTCTGACTTCTCTGATTTCTTCATTGATTTCATCGAGAGTCATTTCTGGGAATTCACCTCTTTCTGCCATAGCCCTAATTCCTTTGAATGCAGCTTTTGCTCTTGCAGTTACTTCGTCCTCTTCCTGCTGGGCTTTCTGTGGATTGTCCTTTCGGATGGTTTCTGATGTCTGTACCATAAGCTTATCATTATTAACGTTTTACTTTCTGAGTGCAAATATACGGTATAATGGTGTAAAATGGTGAGAAGTGACTCTTGATTTAATAAATGTTAAACTTTTTGGAGGATCACATCGCTCATCATAAGCATGTATAGGAGTTGTATAAGGTGGGCTGGAATCGCCTTGCTAAAGGTATGTAATACAATACATTGGAGACAGAGGAATATTATTATTCTTTGTCTATTCGCTTTAGTTCTGTTTTCATCTTTTTACCATAGGCTTCGCCTCGTGGAGAAAGATATTGAAAGAATATAGTATCGCCAGAAAACTCAATTTCTAGAGTAAATAGCGCTCTATAGTCTCCTAAACGAATTCTATATATATTACGATACCCAACAAGTTTCTTGCAGTCAGAGATATCTTGAATGCCTTTGGCTGCTTTAACTTCTACTATCGTACGTTTTAAAGAATCGAGCATCTTGCCAGAAAGACGTTTGGAAGCTTTGATAAAGGCTTTGGAAAATTCGACTTTCATACGCCTAACCACTTTTCAAAATCTTCTTGTTCTTCTTTGTTGGCACGGATGAGACCCTCTGGCTGCTCTTTTCTTAATTTGGCATAGAGCTTCGCGTCTTCGTAATCCTCGGCTATACCATTAAGTATATCCTCTATATAGTTTTTGAGGTTGGTTCCCTTCTGAATAGCCATAATGGATAGGGTCTTAAAAGTATCATCTTTTAAGTCGATGATCTTTCTTTTAGAAGGTGTTACTGAAACTGTACTCATAATTGTATTTGTTTAAATGGTTCTATTTTGGTGCAAAGATACATAATATATTCCATATATATGGTATATCTCGATATAAAATTAATAAAGATTAATAGTAGAATGAGAATGAAATAACAGCTTTTTTGCGAATTTCTTGGTATTCTAAAGGATTCCCACAGTTTTTTTTGATTTATGCGGTCATTGGAAGTAGGGGTATGCAGATTTGCCTTTCCCTTCGGCCGCCGATTTTCAATTCGCAGATGACGCAGATCTTGACCTGCTCGGTTGGGTATTTCGCAGATTTCGGGTATTTCGCAGATAACTTGCAGAATTCTTGCTTTATTCTTGGTGGTTTCGAAGAAAATGCGTAATTTTGGCGGTAGAATGTTGAACTAGAATAAAATAGGAGGAAGAATATATGGATACAACAAAGTTAACAAGGGAAGAGGCTCTACGCCGTTGGAATGCTTCTAAGGAAAACAAACGTAAAATGGTGGAGAAACTGGAGAACTTGGTTCGCAAAAGCTGTCTGGAACGTACAGGTAAAGAACCTATAGGGGTAGAAGGTTAGAGGAGCATGGCCACCAAGTGGTTTACTTCGATACAAATATACTCGTTTTCTTGTTAGATGAAAAGAAATCCTTAGACATATAGCGCTATAATCGTTTCAAAAAGTTAAAAAAGAGCGTTTTGTTGCTTAAAGATTTGTTTTTTCCAAGAGAAATCTTTATTTTTGCTTTAAAATGGAATTGTTATGAGCAAATATAGATTTAACATAAGCGATTATCATGCCATAGAAAATGCTGATATTCTGGTAGATGGAATAACAGTTTTGGCTGGACCTAATGGAAGTGGCAAAAGTACCATTTCCAAATGGTTGTATTATATGGTGGATGTTGCCACTAGATTCGATGAGTATGTAGGCAAGGGTGTAAATGATGAATTCAAACATAGTTTGCAGATTCTTGCACGTGCTATTCGAGAAATATGGGGGTATCGCAGTAGTAGAAGTGAAATCTTGTCGTTGGCGGCCAATATTGATGCTTTGAAAAAAGAAATTAATGTTGGAGCAGCTGTTGATGAGGTGGCTAAAAAATATAATTCTATAGTAGCCGAGTTTACAGAACAGGTAAGACCTGAGTTTCTTTCGGATGATGTATCTGCCTTAAGAAAGGTGAGGGTTATAAACTATTTAAATCAATTAATAGAGGATTCTGATAACATTGAAACATTTGATAATTTTGAGATGAAAATGTTTCAACAGACCGATAGGATGCTTGATGATTGGGAAAAGCGACTTAGTACACGCTCTATAAAAGACGTATATAGCTTTATTGAGGAGTATCTTCGTGAAGATGATGTTGCTCCAGAGTCGATGCAACTTTGGGAGGATGATGTCAATATAATCTCTGAGGAGAGTCTGGGCTCATTGTTTAACATAGAACGAGCTATTTATATTGATACACCTATGGCATTGAATGCTAAAAATTTGGCAGACAATGTGTTCTTGCAGCGTCTTCATGGTAACATGACTCATTCTCTAGGTAGGACTTTGGATAAGTCAAAGATGCTTCTCTTGCGTATCGCTCGATTGCTTAATGGTAAAATCTCACAGATTGATAGCCTTCTAGGCGAGACAGAACTCTATTACGAACGAAAAGATGAGCATCTTAAATTGCCTGTGGAAAAAATAGCTACTGGTATGAAGACTTTTGCTTATCTTTATCAGTTGATCAAGAATGGATATTTGGATGATAAAACTATCTTGATGATTGATGAACCTGAGGTTCATTTGCATCCGCAGTGGATTGTGGAATATGCCAGACTGCTAGTTTTGATACATAAGACATTGGGAACGAAACTGATTTTGGCTAGTCATGATCCCGACTTTATTGCTGCCATCAAGGCCATTGCCAAAAGAGAAGAGGTGTTGGAGGAGACAAACTTCTACATATCTTCCAGCGAAGAGCAAGAATGTTCTTATCGTTATAACTTTAAGTGGTTAGGTAAAGACATTGAGCCTATTTTCGAATCGTTTAACATAGCTTTGGAAAGGATTCAGCAGTATGGCGACACAGATATTTGACAATGATTTTCTTCATACACATCCAATCTACCAGAATGTGCATTCATCGGTATAGCCAATTATGATAATAATCATAAGAGTGGCTCTAGTCTGCTGATGGTGGAATTGAGATTGGGATATCAGTCAGCCAAGAACATAACGGCATTGAGCTTAAATAATAAGGTTAAGCATACGATGACTCTTTTGAATGCAGCTGAATTTCCAATTTCACAGGATGCTATTTTTGTCTTTAAGGCAGATGTTTGTCAGCAAGCCAAACATAAGTTGGATGCTTTAGGTCATTCCAATACTTCTAGAAGAAAATGGATAGTAATGAGCCCCGATATCTTCGGAAAAGCTTATATGGCAAAAGAAGATATTCCGTATGTTCCATTGCATAACTATAAAGCAGTATTGGCAAACTTTTGTCGTTTGATAGATTCGCATCTTTGGGATGAAGTGGAAAAGGAGTTTGAAACTTGGGGAAGCAAAATATATAGCAGTATTTCTTACATAAGCCAAGAGCGTGAATTGCTGGAAGATATGCTACGTAATGTTTGGAATAAAATTGCATCAGAGAAAGATAAAATAGATGCAGATACGTGGGATTATATCAGCCTTATCAAGGAGGATTACCCACATATACTTGGTTAGGGGTGCTGAGTAGTTACCGTGACTGCAATGTGGGTTAAAAATACATAAAGTTTTTGTTATGTTATTTGTGTATTGAAAAAATATTATAACGTTGCAAACAAAAAATTGATAATGAAAAAAAAGCAATATACTGTTATAGACTTATTTGCGGGCTGTGGAGGTCTTTCTTTAGGCCTTTATCAAGCAGGATGAAATGGCATCTTTGCTGTTGAAAAGAATCCTCATGGTGGATACTCCTACTACTGATTGCCAGCTGGTCCGATGGTATCGGATGATGATGTTCGTTACATTGTAGAAAGTATTAAAGAGACGATTGTATAATCGCCTCTTTTTTTGTATTAGCCGAACATGTAGATTTCAACTTCGTCCTCTTCCTGCAGGGTTTTCTGCCTTGAGATAAAAGGCACGCAGATTTCGCAGATGACGCAGATTTTGACCTGTTCGGTTTGGGATTTTGCAGATTTCGGGAGATTTTGCTGATGACTTGCAGATTTCTTTCTTTTTTCTTGGTGGTTTAGAGAAAAAAGCGTATTTTTGTGGCAAAGTTGAACGTTTAAAAGGAGAAGATTATGAATATGGTTGCTTTAAGTAATAGGCTTGCAAGTAAGGTTCCTCATTGGCATGAACTCGAAAAGTTAAGCAAGGAAGATAAGATAGAAGTTATTGCCTTACTTTCCATGTCGATAACAAATGCAGAGGAAATCAAAGCACCTGCCGACAGAACAACGGAAATGATAGAACGTTGCTGTGGTTCATGGGTTGGTGAACAGTCGGCAGAAGATATTATAGCAAATATCAACGAAAGTAAAAAGTCAAAGTCAGAACCTGTCAAGTTTGGATGATTATGAATTACTTTATGGTGCTCAGTGTAGCGATAGACCGTCTGAGAATATAAAAGCAGTATCTGTGTCTTGCCAGTATGTAACAATATTGCCAATGGTAAATGTTTGGAATGAATTTGCTGTTCAAAAGGCTTTTCTCCGTAAAAAAGGTCAGCTTATTGAAGATGCTGACATAATTATTGGTACTACAGCTATCATAAATAATATGGTTATGGTTACAGAAAACGTTAAGCACATAGGAAGGCTTAATGGTATTGTTGTTGAAAATTGGATGGAAAAATAAAAAATATATTATTGACGCTGTTTGCTGATTGCATTTTGATAGTTGGAGGATAGATTATGGTTGTTTATGTTGCAAACCCACTTTATGATGCAGTGTTCAAATACTTGATGGAGGATAATCGTATCTCTAAGACCATTCTGTCAGCATTGTTGAAGAAGAAAGTTATCGATGTGAAGATTCGCAGGAATGAATATGCAAATCTGACTCGTCGTGAATCTATCTCCATGTTCAGAATCGATTTCGCTGCTACTGTTTTAGATGAAGATAATCAGCCACATTTGATGTTGATTGAGCTTCAAAAGACTTGGCTGCCAACTGAGACTTTGCGTTTCCGCCGGTATCTTGCTCTGCAATATAACAACGAGGAGAATATGCGGAAGGAAGAGCATGGAAAGTATGCTATTCCTATGGTTGCAATCTACCTCCTTGGACATTGTGTCGGTGAGATAGAAGAACCTGTTATATATGTCAACCATCATGCTTATAATTATGATGGTAAAAAAGTAGAGGCGGGAATTCCTGATCCTTTTGTTGAGAGTTTGCAGCATGATAGTATCATAGTGCAGATTCCTTTGTTGCATGGTAGGGTTAACAATCGCTTAGAGAAGGTTCTTTGCTTGTTTGACCAGACGAATGTTGCGGATAATAAAAAGGTGATCAAGGTTGATGATAAGCAGTTTGAGGGTGACAATGATATGGAATATATTGTTCGTCGTCTTCAATCGGCTGCAGCTGATCCTGATATGAGGTATCAGATGAATGTTGAGGATGAATTCTTCTCAATCTTAGAAGAAAAAGATACCCTAATAATGCAATTGAATGAATTGAAGGAGAAGGATGAGATGCTTCGTAAGATGATTAAGGGAATGCAGGAAAATGGCATGTCGCTTGATGAAATTGCTAAGATGTTGAATAAGACAGTGGATGAAGTAAAACAGATTCTTTAGGTAGTATCTTGTAATTGGCAGTTATGAAGATAAAAAGCATAAAGATAGAAAAAATATATGGTAAGTCAGATTATATTAGCTACGCATTCTCCTGGTATCATTATGGATGGATGGGAACAACTGGTTACTAATATTTCTGATTTGATTTCTATTAATGATTAGATTTTGTATTCGTATATGATAACTTTTTTTGTAAAGGTTTACGAAATATAGATATAGACCTATTCGGTCTTTGAATTTCGCAGATTTCGGGAGATTTTGCTGATGACTTGCAGATTTCTTGTTAATTTCTTGGTGGTTTAGAGAAAAAAGCGTAACTTTGGCGGCAGAATGTTGAACTAGAATAAATAGGAGGCTAGAATTATGTATACAACTGGTAATACAGCAAATATGGTTCTTCCATATTGGAATGAAATCAAGAATTGGAGTCGGGAAGATAGAAGTAATCTTGCCGAATTGATACAGATGTCTCTTTATGATGAGGAAGATGGAAATGATGATTTGATAAATCAGCTGTCACCAGAACTCATGAAAGAGTTGGCGGAGTATGCTGTTAAAGAACATCGTGCTGGTCGTTGCTTGACCCAAGAACAAGTAGAAAAATCTGTCATGGAGGCTATGGGATGGAACTGAGATGGTTACCTTTTGCTTCAGAACAACTACGAGCAGATATGCAATATGTTGTTGATAACTTTGGAGAGATAACTGCAAAGAAATCTCTTCGAAGAATTCTTGATAAGGTTAATGAGCTGAGGAAAAATCCTGATATAGGAATTTGGGACAAAAAGTTTTCTTCAGATGGCATTAAGGTTAGGCATCTCAATATTGGTCCTAATATGGTTTTTTATTTGATTGATAGATATGAAGTGGTTGTTATTGCAGTGATGCATTGCAAGCAGTCTTCTTATGTTATCAATCGTGCGATTCGATATGCATTGAAGAATTTTTTTGAATCGTAAGTATTCTTTTACCTTTGCACCCGGAATCACGAAAGCTAAAGTTGGTTAATATACGAAAAAGCCCCAACCTTATGCGGGAACATAAGATTGGGGGAGAAAATGAATGTATGAGATGAGAACGGAAAATTATATGTGGAAATGGATGTTGGTGAGCCACTTCTTGACATCGAAACATGGACACTCCTTATGGACACCGGGGAGATCTCTATGACCTAGAATCTCGGCTTCAGGATAGTCGGTACAGAGACTCTTCAGAAGCTCTCTCATCGCAGCCTTTTGGGCTGGCGTGCGGGTGTCGGCAGGACGACCATTGGCATCCAGACCACCCTCGTAACAGATGCCGATGCTGTGGGCGTTGTAATGACGGGCATGAGCGCCAGGCTCCGACTCCGGACGGCACGGATAAATCACTCCGTCCTTCGTGATGTAATAGTGATAACCGATGTCACGGAAACCACGCGCTAAATGACACGCCTCCAATTCGCCTACCGTGAAGTCCTGGGTGACTCGGGTGGCACTGCAGTGGATGACGATTAAATTGATCTTTCTGTTCTTGTTCATAGGCAACTCTTGTTAATGATTACTGAATACTGATTACAGAATACTGATAACTGAATACTGATAACTGATGATGGATTCATTCCTATCCCTTGCAGCTCTGCACGCAGACGGCAGAAGCAATGGCGGTAAGTACTGTGATGATAAGATTGATGATCTTCTTGATGGTTTCTTTTCTCATGGTCTGATGATTTACTAAAACTTGATTTACTAAAATTTGATTCAACTGAAATGTTCATAACAGGGGAGATATCCTAAGAAGGAAGCCCTATCACCCGGACACCCGTTCAGAGCTTGCTTTTGATGATTGTTGCAGATGATTCCTGCCTCTTGATGCTCTCGGAATGCCCCTGACGCCATACGGTTCCCTTCTTTCAGATTTTACTATTCTCGGCTACAGACTTACGTTGTCGTCGCCGCCCCCATCTGTTGTACCGCTATCCGTGGTGCCACCGCCGCCTTCAGTCTGGCTGCCGCCACCTCCAGTAGTCTGGCTGCCACCACCTGATGGATTATCCTTGCCGGTATCATCCGGATTCCCTGGATTCACCGGATTCCCTGGATTCTCCGTTGCAGGAGCTGCCAGATTGATGAGCTTGATCGTGGTGTCAAGATTCTCGGTCTTGAGCTCGCCAGTGGCTCTGGCTCTCAACTTCAATCCCAGGATGTACTTCGCCACGTTGTAGTTCTCCTTGGTAGGTGCACCGCCCTTCACCTTCAGTCCGAGGGAGAAAATGGCTATGTCGGCAAACTTCACATTCTTGCCCAAGAGGAGCAACTCCTTGGTGCAGGCAGCTGCATCGGTCAGCATACCGAGGATGGCGCCCTTGCTGTAAGGGGTGTTGTGGCTAGCCATGTGAGCGGCGAGCTCTTCGAGTCCGATGGTCTCATCGGATACTACTCGTGGAAAACATTTGCCGTAAGCTTCGGCAATCTTCTGGTTCGTGTTCTGGTATAAGACAATTCTGATCATAACGTTTAAATGGTTAAATTATTAAAGTTAATCGGCGCTGCGCATTGCCCGTGGTTCTTTCTGAATCACAATGCAAAGATACAACATTCAGAATCCGCCATTCACGGTTTCTCACGTTTACTCACGGTTTCTCACTGATTTTCACGTCTTTTTCTGAAGATAAGCCCGGAAGAATGATTTTCTTCCTATGGCTCGCCTAGATAATCGAAGATATGGGCTACCTGTATCGGGCTGAATTCCTTCGACCATTTGGTGTAGCCGCTCTTCACCAGAGCATCGTGGAGAGGCTTGCAGCGGTTGATCCATCTTCTGAGATGGGCACTTGCCACTTCGGGAGTGGCGTCAGGGAAATACTCAAGAGCTAACTCTTGCTTGGAAAAACATTTCTGTTCCATATTGATTGAAATTTAAAAGTGACTTGTTTACGATGGCTAAGTGACTTACTTACGAGCCGTAAGTGACTTGCTTAGGATGCCTGAGTGACTTGCTTAGGATGCTGGGATGAGACTTACTTCCGGGTGACAGGGTGACACCGGTGACAGGCTTTTCCTGAAATCTCTCTCACGTAGGCGGGCGGGAGGCCTTTCTGGAAAATTTTTCCTGCCCGCCCGCGTGAGGAAAGTTTTAGAAAACAGGTGTCACCGCCGTCACCCGTCATCAGAATGGGAGATTGCCGCTGGCATCGATTCCCTGAGAAATCTGATAGTTTCTGATCTCTTCTGCCGTACGGATGACGGCAATGAAACCACGACTGTGCTTGGTGCGTAACCTGTTGAATCCCAGGTCGCTGAATGCCTTGCTGATCTTCTGGCTGCTCAGCTTCTGAGTGATGTTGCAGCCAATGATCTGCATCGCCCGGGCTACGGACACAAACTCCCCTGTCTCTCCCTCCGAAGGCTTCCGGAAGTAGAGATCCACCAGTTCCTGTTCGAGGCGTGGCGTCTCGAATTTGCTGTTGTGCCGGTTCTGCCGCTCTATCTCTTCATCCGTAAACCAGTAGCGGTAGCCGCTCTTGTAGAGGGCATAAGCCTGGGCATAGATGCCGGGATGATTGAAGGGATGCTGGCGAGGGGAGACGATGCTCTCTACCTCGAAAGGCAGCCAGCGCCGGGTACCCGTAGGATCGTTCAGAAACTCGGGATTGTTGCCCGTACCGCAGAAACTGTTGATGTGCTTGCGCTGCTCGGCATAGTGGGCATAGGCGGCTCGCTCGTTGATATACTGCATCGTCACCGCAGCCTTCAGCTGGTTCATCTCTGATGCCGACATCGTATCCAGCTCCTCGCAGCAGATGAGGGCGTACTGCGAGAGGGCGATGAGATCATCCTTCGTCATTCGCTTGGCATTGGTCTTCGTGTAGAAGTACTGCTTCAGCTCCGGCGGAAGGAGATGGTTGAACCAGGTGGTCTTGTTGGCACCCTGTCTTCCGATATAGACCAGGATGACATTGTTGACCGCCTCTTCGTCCAGCCAACCTGCAATCATTGCCACGAGCCACTTTTTCAGGCATTCCTCGAAGCTCAGCACGGAGCTGTCGGTATCCTTCACCTTCACGGTGGCAGCGAGTTCGGCGATGTAGTCCTTGTCGCCCTCCTTCCAGGGCGGGAGATGGGCGAAATAATCCTCGAAGGGATTGAATACGGACGTATAATCGCTCTCGATGATATTGCGCATATCCAACTTGTTTACTTTCACCGTGAGCGACATCTTGGTCCAGAGCGAGTTGACATGTCGGTCGAGGAGTATCTGCCATTTTGGCGGTTTGTCGGAAGCGGCGGAAGCGGCAGAAGGTGATGCGCCTTCTGGGATTTCCAGGAACTCGTATCGCTGGGTGATGAGATTGTATCGGAGACGGATATGCTCATCGAGAAAAATTCTGATTTCCTCGACCGATGCGAAGCGGTTGTCACTGCCGCCATTTCCGCCGCCTCCACCACCTCCTCCTGATGCCTTTCTGCCGGCACCGGGGGTGTTGTCGTAGCACGACTTAATGACCTGTTCCACATCATTATACTCAGGGAACTTCTGGAGAGCCCACTTCAGTACATCGGCATGGGCATAGCGCTTTCTGGCGAGCATATAGCCCGCCCGCATCACATATTTGTTGTGATTGTGCGGCTCGTAAATAATATTGTCGGCTGCGAGTTTCGGTTTGATGATTTGCTCGTAGTAGGTGTTGATGCGGTCCTGTTTCTTCTGTAGCTGATTCTTCTTCGTTGCCTCAGTATGAAATTTTGAAATTTCCTCGGCGGTGAAGGGTTTGGCACAGGATTTGTAGTATGCATCAGGATCGTAGGCGAGTCCGCTGAGCCGATTGACGTTCTTGCACTGGAAGTCGGCTTCTTTGCCAATGAGCTGCTGATAGTAGTCATTGCCCTTGGCGAAGGCAGCGGGGTAGTCATCTCCCTCATAGGGATAGATGACTCGGATACCATTGCCGCTCATCGTGATGTAGCAGACCAGGGTATGCGGATCGTCGCAGAGTTTCTGTTTCAGGGCGTTGAGAGCTGTGATATCGGGAGGCACCTCGGGGAAGAGCTCATCGAAATCTACGAGAGATAGGTGGGTGAGTTCCCGGATGTTGTCCTGGCCTTTGCCTCCTTCGAGGTAGCAGGCTGGGGCAAAGAGGGGTGCATCCGCCTTAAAGGTCTTTTTGCCTGTTTGACGGTAAGACTGGGTGAGGAACATGAGTTTCTTATCGGTTTTCATGAATGAAACCAGGCTTTCGAGGTCTCCCTGTATGGGAGTCTTGCTGGTCATGTTTGCGAATTGTGATACTTTTTTCTTCATTTTATCATCTACTATTGTTGGTAAAGCGGATTGTTCCGTTTACATGATTTAGTGAAAGGAGTTGGGGATAGGCAGTATCTCGCTGGTTTCATATCGCAAAGTTACAAAAAAGGATAGAAATGGCGGTTCCCGTAGTGGGAACTGACAGTTTAAATACATCAATTTTTTAAGTTTTTTTAATTATGATCAAATCAAATTATCACGTTGACATGAGTCAATTTGGCAAAATTTTGGTTGAAGTAATGAGTAAGTATCATATTACTTATTCTGGTTTGTATCACACCACTGGTGTGAACAAGGGGTACATTTCCGCAGTCTGAGGAGGTCAGGCTGATTATCATCACAGCATTTATGTGAGAATTGTTAATGGGCTTGAGGGCTGGATTCCGGAGAAGGATTATCCGGATATTAGAGATAAACTTATCCATGCATCGTTTGGGGATAAGGTATAGGGGCTCACAGATTTTATTTTATTATTCATCGGATCACGCCGAGTTATCGGAACATTCTTGCTCCACGGATTACGCACGGAATTTAAACGGAGTTTGGCCTTACGGCCATTGGGCTAGCGCCGTAGCGTGTCACTGCTTCAGGGAGTATCGCCTCGACCGAACAGGTCGCTTTCCGTGAAAATCCGTGCGTAATCCGGAAAGCAGCAAAGAAATCCGATTCATCCGCGTAATCCGATGAATAATAAAAATCCGATGAAGATTAAAAAATAAAGGCTGGTAGGAAGTTTTCCTGCCAGCCTTTTTTGCTTCTTTATTTGCCTTTTACCTTGCTTTTTGATACTGTATCTTCTGCTTATTCACAGGATGTCTTTTTCCTCAAGCTATACTTTCCGTGCTTATCGAATACAATCCAATAGAGCACAGGAAGGATGGTGGCGATGAGTACCATCGAGATGAGGGTTCCGAAGAAGATGACGGCTCCCATCGGAGACCACAATGTGTTGTTCTCTATCATCATCGGCAATACGCCTACCGAGGCTGCTGCTGAGGTGAGGAAGATAGGACGCATACGGCGCTCACCTGCTTGGAAGGCGGCATCTCTTACCGAAAGTCCCTTGTCGCGGCGAAGTTCCTCGGCATAGTCGAGCATGATGATACCGTTTCTTACCAGAATACCCATCAGACTCACGACACCCAAAATGCAGGTGATGCTGACATCGAAGCCGGTAATCAGGAGTCCTATCGCTGCACCGAAGATGCAGAGCGACATGGAGGAGAGATTCACCAGAGCCAGGCTGATGCGCTTGAAATGGAAGAGCAGAATGAAGAAGATGATCAATACCGCTATCAGCACTCCCGATATCACCTGTGGCATGGTTTCGCCATCCTTTTCTGCCATACCGCCAATCTCCCAATCCAGATCGGTACCGAGCGGGAGTTTCGATATTTTCTCTTTCAGCTTGTTGGACAACTGGTTGGCATTATAACCTCTCAACGGTTCACCGACGATGGAAATGGTGCGTATGCCATTGCGTCGGACGATGCAGCCATCGTGCCAGTCGGGAGAAATCTTAGCCAGCTGACGGAGCGGCACACTCGATGTTCCGCCCATCACAGGGATGTATTCGTTGGCAAGGTCGCTGTCGTTCTCCGACTTCAGTACCATCTTAACCGGATAATCGCCTTCCCAGAGGGTGGACATCGGAATGCCATCGCCAAAATGAATGGCAAGATCGGCAGAGAGCAGCGTCTTGTTCACACCCAGACGGTTGGCCTCGGTAGCATCCGGCGTAACCCGGATGCCCGGCAACGGCTCCTCGAAATTGGTGCGGATCAGATTGATACCTTCTATCTGATGCATGCAGGCAGCTATCTTCCTGGCGGCAGCCTTCAGATCGCTGATGCTGTCGCCGCTCACTCTTACTTCGATAGGGTAGCTGGCATTGTTGTAATCCATCTGCTTGAAGCGGATGTAGCAATCCGGGAAGTAGTTGGAGTAGCGGTCGGCATATCGGTCGAGTACCTCTTCGGTGGCACCGTTATCTACTGTATTCACGATGAACTGGGCAAAGTTGGGACCGCCAATCTGCGGAGCGTAGGTGGTATGGAAACGGGGTGAACCTTGTCCGATAAACGTGGTTACCGCCGTTACCTGCGAGTCGCGCTGCAGGATGTGAGCCATCGAATCTGCCACCTGTGCAGTTCTATCGGCTGTGGTTCCGTTAGGAAGATAGAACTCCACGGCAAACTGGTTTCTCTCGGCAATAGGCATCATTCGCTGCGGAAGATTCACGAAGATGACGGCACCGATGCTTACCAGCACCACGCCCACGATGAGGGTGATGCGAGGACTGGCGAAACAGTGCTTCAACAGCCAGGTGTAACCCATCTGCAGATAATCGAGCGGCTTCTTCCGGGCGTTGGGGGTAGGCTGACTGCTGATGCCCTGATGAATCACCCTATATTGTAAATAAGGTGTAAGCAGCAGCGAAACCGTGAGCGAGATGCTCAGGATGATGAACATTGCCCAAGGGAACGACTTGACGAAATCGCCCATGTCACCATGCATGGTGAAGAGGAACGGGAAGAAGGTGAGCGAGATGCTGAGCGTGGCGGAGAGTACCGACATGAAAAACTCGCGTGGGGCAGCGATGGCTGCGTGCCAGCGCGACATGCCGTGGCCCAGCTTCTCCATATAGTTGTCGATAATGACAACAGAATCATCCACCACCATACCCAGGGTTACGATGAGGGCAGCCAGGGTGACGGTGTTCAGTTCCATACCGAAAAGATAGAAGATGCCCACCGAAGAGAAGATGGTGATCGGGATGCTGAGGGCGGATACCTCTGCCACGCGGCGTGGCATAAGCAGGATGACCACGATGATGACGGAGATGACCGAGATGAGCAGTTCGCGAAGGAAGTTGAGCACTGATTCGCTCACCACCTTGCTCTGGTCGGTGATGGTATTGATATGCACATCATCGGGCAGGGTCTGCTCAAACTCATCCATCGCCTGGTGAACGTCTTTTCCCATCTTCACGATATCATTGCCCGGTCGCATCTCGATGGAGAGGAGCACGCATTTGTTGCCATTGCTCTTGATGTATTTGCTCAATTTGGGATATTCTCTCCTGATCTGGGCAATATCCTTCAGGCGCACGATGTTGCCCTTGGGGTCGGAATAGACGATCTGTTCTGCCACATCGCGCTCGTTGTTGTAGGAGTCGGTGATGTGGATGGGCAGGTTGAGGTTGCCCAGCTCCAGGTTTCCACTCATGGTGGTGAAGCCCTGTAGGGCGAGTTGGTTGAGTACCTTGTAGGAACCGATGCCGTATTTAGCCAACTTGTTCTGGTCCAGATAGATACTGATCTGTTCGTTCTCCAGTCCGTAGGTGCGGAGGTTGGAGATGGCATCGATGCGGCGCAGGCGGTCCTTCAGCCGGTCGATGTAGGTGTTCAGTTCCCGATAGGTTTTCTGCTTGCTTTCCATCGTGATGAGCAGGGCAGAGGTATCGGCGATGTCATCCACAGCCTGCAGGGCGAGAACGCCTGATGGGAGTGATGCCTTGAAGGCCTGCAGTCCGTGCTTGAACTTGCTCCAGAAGGCATCCCTGTCTTCTACATCATCGTTGAGTTCCAGGAATACGATCAGCATGCCGTCCTTGCTCTGGGTGTAGGTCTTCTTCTTGTTTACTTCCTTGTATCCGAAGATGAAATTCTCCAGGGGTTTCGCCACCCGTTCTTCCACCTCATCGGATGTGGCACCGGGATATACGGCAACGCAGGCACCCTGGCGGATGGTGAATTGCGGCATTTCCTGCTTAGGCATGATGCAGATGCCCAGAATGCCCACGAAAACGAGCATACCCATGAGGAGCATCACGATATTATGGTTGCACATCGCCGATTCGATGAACGAACGCTTGATGATGCGGTTGGGTTTTCTCGTAATGCGAGCCTTGATATGGTCGTGAAGGGCGGTGTCCTTCTGCGGAATCCTCGGCTTGTTTATCTCTTGATTCATATCTTTTCCCTCCACTTTTTATCGGTTGTTACTCTTTCCGGTATCCACATTCATACCTTCTGATACCTTCTGCTGACCATTGATGATGACCTGGTCGCCAGTATGAAGTCCCGAGAGAATGATGATGCCATCTCCCTCGAAATCGCCTATGGTTACAGGTTGCTGGTGCGCCTTGCCGTTTACTACGGTCCAAACGAATCGGGAGTTATCTACATCCAATTCAACGCTTTGCGGCGGAACGATGATATGAGCCGGTGCTGCTGCGCTGCCCTGAATCTGGGCATTGCAGACCATACCCGGGAGCAGACGACCCTGCGGATTGGTGATACCCACCTTGATGTCGTAGGTATGCGAGATAGGGTTGGCATCGATGCCTTTTTCTGAGATGGTTCCATAGAAGACGGCTCCTGAAAGAGCGGCAACCGTCAGCTTCACCTTGTCGCCTACGTGGAGATGCGAGATTTCTGCTTCGGGTACGGAAACCTTGGCGTTGACCTGAGCCACATTGGCGAGTTTCAGCACGGGCTGACCAGGAAGCACGTAGGTTCCCATATCCACATTCTTGGCAGCGATGACGCCAGAAAACGGAGCGGTGAGTGTAGAGTGGGAGAGTTGCTGACGGGCGATGCTTTCGGCTGCCTTCGCCTGTTCCAGTTTACTTTCTATCTCCACCCATTTCATATCCGAGATGGTTCCCGACTGATGAAGGGGCAGGAATCTCCTGTAGGCATCTTCTGCCTGCTTCAGGGTGGTGAGGGTAGCCCGGTGAGCCTCCTTCACGGTAGTAGGGTTGATGGTGGCGAGCAACTGACCTTTGCTGACTCTGTCACCCTCATCTACACGGATGGAAGTGATATTTCCGGCGATTTCGAAACTGAGTGTTGATCCCATCTTTTCCTCGATGGTACCCACATAGTCTTTCATTCCCCCCAGGTTTGTATTTCCTACAGAGATTGTTTCTACCTTGATATTCTTCTTTTCCATCTTCCTGGCTTTTTCCGTACATCCTGTCAACAGCAGGCAGAATCCCGTAATCATCAGACTGCATCCCATGAATATCAGACAGCTGCTACTGCATTTCATGAGCCATCCTGTCATACTATCTTTCTTTTTCATATCTTCTTCTTTTTGTTATTTTTTTGCAAAGGTATGAAATAATGGCGAATGTAAGGGGAACAAAGTATTAAATATGTTTAAGAACTAACGTTTTTTTAGAAAAAAGATGTACCTTTGCATATTGGAATAAACCATATAATTAAAATTCAATATGAAGAAAATCTTATCTATTGCTTTTGCTGCCTTATTGGCAACATCTTCTTTTGCCCAGAAAAGCGAAACGCTGCTGGAGCGCAACCAATTAGCAAAAACTCCTCCTATGGGATGGATGACATGGAACCTCTTTAAAGGTGACATCAGTGAACAGCTGATCAAGGAAACTGCCGATGCTATGGTAGAACATGGTTTCCGCGATGCCGGTTACGAATACATCTTTATAGATGACTTGTGGCAGGGAGGTCGTGACCGCCATAATAACATCATTCCAGACCCAAAGAAGTTCCCGAACGGTATCAAGGCACTTGCCGACTATGTTCACTCCAAGGGATTGAAGTTGGGTATCTATTCTGATGCCGCCCAGCTTACCTGCGGTGGATGGACAGCCAGTTATGGTTTCGAGGAGCAGGATGCCCGCACCTTTGCTTCGTGGGGTATCGACTATCTGAAATATGACTACTGCAATGCTCCGGAGGACAGTGCCACAGCCCGTAAACGCTATCATACGATGGCTCAGGCTTTGAGCAAATCGGGTAGAAACATCGTTCTCGGTATCTGTGAATGGGGACAGCGCAACGGCGAAGAATGGTGTGAGCAGGTAGGCGGTTCGCTCTGGAGAACCAGCTATGATGTAAGAGATATGTGGAAAGATATCGTGAAGCAAGGCGGTATGGGTATTCTCGATATCGTGAATATCACAGCACCGCTCGCCAAGGATGTTCGCCACGGACAGTGGCCTGATATGGATATGCTGGTTGTGGGACTGAATGGCAAGGGCGGACCATCCAGTGACCTGGGTGGTGTTGGCTGCAGCTATACTGAGTATCAGACCCAGATGAGTATGTGGTGCATGATGTCATCAGTACTGGCGTTGAGCAACGACCTCAGAAAGCTTTCTGCTGAGGATAAGCGCATTCTCCTGAACAAGGAAATCATCGCCATTGATCAGGATCCGTTGGGCAAGGCTGCTGAGCGCAAGGTAAATCAGGCTGATCATCAGATTTATGTTCGTCCTTTGGCAAATGGTTCTCATGCCGTTGCCATTCTTAACTGTGGTGATAAAGATAAGTCTATTCAGGCAGATTTCAAGCAGTTGGGCCTAAACGGCAAGTATCTGGTAAGAGATGTATGGCAGCATCGCGACATTGCCAAGAAGGCAAACAGATGGAAAGGCACCGTGAAAGCTCACGAAACCAAGGTGTTTGTATTGAAATAAGCTATAAGTTGGGCTCTCTTTCTAAGTATGAAGAGAGCCCCTACTTTTTTCCTTTTAAGGGACGTTATGATAAATAGCGGTTATGAAAAGCATCGTTTAGGGAAATTCCTCTATCGGTTTAGGGAAAATCCTTACTATACCTCCATAAATCGCCTTATCTTTGCAGCAGAAATCAGAAAGATGACTGAATTGACGATCATTCGGGAATCTGATGGTTTCCTGGAAAATGAAAGTTTAACATATTAATAAGATAAGATTATGAAGAAGTTTATCATAGCACTAGTAGCAATGTTCATGATGACATTCACTTCTGCATCAGCAATGAGTTATGAACAGGCTCGCCAGCAGGCTCTGTTTCTGACAGACAAAATGGCTTACGAGCTGAATCTGACAGATGATCAGTATGAGGCAGCTTATGAAATCAACCTCGACTATCTGATGGGCGTAGATACTTACGACGATCTCTACGGCATCTATTGGCGTCAGCGTAATCTCGACTTGAGCTATATCCTTCTGGATTGGCAGTATCGCTCATTCTGTGCCGCAAGCTATTTCTACCGTCCTCTTTACTGGGATGGTGGTTACTTCCACTTCGGCATCTATGCACGCTACCCACGCAGAGATTACTTCTTCTTCGGAAGACCTCATTTCTATGCTGTATATCGTGGTGGACACAGCTGGAGAATGAATGGTGGCAGAAGCTGGTATCACGGACGTGAGTTCGGCGGTCCTCGCCCTATCGGTGTTCGTGGGCAGGAACCTAGATTCGGTATGCGCGATGGATTCAACCGTGGCGATTATGGTCGTGGCAAGACGTTCGGTAACCTCAATCGTCAGAGCAGTACAAGAACTACGGTTACACGTGATCATTCTTTCGGCAACAGTCGCCAAAATAATGCTACCTTTGGAAGCGGTGTCCGTGGCGGTGGCTCTTTCGGAGGCAATAACCGAAGCGGATTCGGCAGTGGTTCTACCAACAACAGCCGTTCGTTTAACAATGGTTTTACTCCACGTTCCAGCACTCCAAGCAATGGTTCTTTCGGTGGTCACCGTGGCGGCAATTCGTTGAATAACAGCCGTTCATTCAACAGTGGAAGCCGTTCCTTTGGCGGAGGCAGCAATGGTGCCCGCAGTTCCTTTGGAGGTGGTTCTTCCCGTAGCAAGAGCAATAATGGCGGCGGTTCATTCGGTGGCAGAAGATAGTTAGACCAATTTATCAAACCAAATATATACCAAAAGAAGGGACATTCCAAGTGATTGGGATGCCCCTTTGATTTTTTAGTATGGTGAATTGATGTACTATCAAAGATCATCAAAAAAGATAATCTACAGAACTATATAATTGAATGACAAGTATATAGATGATAAAGAGAGGAGCAGACAGGCGAACCCCATCCGCCATTGCCTCTCCCATTGCCTCAATACTGTTCAGTCTTTGGCTGACTATGCCGAAAGACTGTGCCATGACAATGATCATAAAACAGATATAGGGCAAGATGCTTCTGGAAAAACTGCTGGAGGCATATCCTCCCATCACATTGAGCAGGATGGCATGAGGAATGAGCGTGAGCAACAGCATCACACCGATAAACAGGACGAATTCCAGGCAAACCAACCGCAAGGCATTGCGCTGTCGGTAAACCTTATGATCGTAGTTTAACAAGCCGCTAGCCCGTAACGTTCCCCAGGCAATGCTGATCAGCAACAGCCATACCAGCCAAGGTGACTGCAGGTTGGCGGTGAAAGTGCCGAAGAACCATCGGATACCTTCCGGGCTGAGCAATGACCGGGGAAAGACATCGGGCATAGCGGCAGTGATGAGCCATGAAGCCAGCATCAGTACGATCTGTGCCAGTATCAGCAGGAACATGGCATAACCGGATATCCTGCTGAATGTATGACCGGATATCCTGCTGAATGTATGACTATTCTTCATCAGCCTGCAAATTATCAATATCGATGATGCGTAACTCGCAGGCACGTACCACGAGTCGGGTCGCATTCACGCTCATGCCATTATTTCCATCAGGGAAGAGCTTCTGTACGAGTTCATTCTGCCGTTTTTCCAGACTCTTCACTCCGAATGGCATACCTCGCAGGTTCGTGATCTGCTCCTTGGTATAACCCAGGGCGAGATGGCGGAGGAATCGCTCGTCGTACTCATCAATCTCGTAATTGATCATCGCCTCCTGATGCATCAGCTGGCTTCCTACGCTCTGCTTGAATCTATCAACGATCTTCTGGAGAATCGGCTGGTTGAAAACCAGTTTCTTTCCACTCATGCAGGATGCCACATCACCACGGGTCAGCAATTCTCCGCTCTTGAGGATGATGCCTTCACAGCCTGCATCGAGCACATCCACCCATAACTTTTCGTTGAGAATCTCACCGGTAAAGATCAGGACCTTCACATCAGGATACTGTTCCTTTGTACTACGGCAAATTTCTACTCCAACAGTGGTTGAACCGCCTAAGCCAAGATCAAGCAGTACAAGGTCTGGCTTTTGCTGTTTGATGAGTTTCCAATAAGCGATTTCACTATCCGCAGTGCCGATGATTTCAGCTTCGGGTATGTCGTTCTTGAAGATTCCTTCTGTGCCTTTCAATTCCAGAGGCACATCTTCTACTATAATAACCTTAAAATTGTCCATATCTATGTCTTTAATATTTTTTTAGGTAAAACGATTTCTATCATGAGTTTGCCATCAACTGACGGCTTGGCAAGAATGCCGCAGCCACGCAGGTTGGTTGCCTCCCCTATTTCTCTCACAATCTGGCGTGCCACCAGATATTTCATATCGCTGGTGAGCGGTGTGAAGAGATGTGGATGACGGGTTGCGTCAAATGGAATATCGTGAAGGATATACTGGCAGGTTACATAGGCGGATGCTGAGGTCGCCTCCTGATAAGTGAAGTTCTTCACTCCGCCTGTGATAAGCTTCCTGAGATATGCCAGCAAGTCAGCGTCGCATTTCACGGTTCCTTCCACCTGCTCCATTGCCTGTGCGCTGAGCATCGTGTATATTGCCTTGTAGTAATCCACCAACTCCTGCAGGGAAGTAACATCCTCCGGTGTACTGTCGATAAGCTGTCTGATTCGCGATGGGTAATACATCGTTTCGTGCTTGAGCGTAGAGAGACAGTTGTCGAGTACGGAATTGGCAATGTGCAACTTTCCGTTTTCATACTCTGCACGATGCAGTTCGTCTTCAGCCATTTCTATATTCGTAGCCTCATTCTGCTGCATATCAATGCTTTGCTTCAGTGCCTGCGAGATACGTTCCACCACCTCATTGAGCTGAGGGAAAAGCTGAGCGTTACGTATGTTATTGCTGCCGGATGGAGTCCAGATTCCGGTAATCTGTTTCAGCTTATCCGTGTTGGAATCACCACTGAGCAACACCTTGTTAATGCCATTGATCTTTTCTACGGCATAGCGATAACGGAGGATGTGGCGATAGTATAGCAGATAATATGCCAGTGGCAATTGTAACAGCAGGATAATCAGCAAGACGATGGCTACCGCCTTCGAGTTTTCTGAAGTCTGCATGGTTCTTACGTAGTTATCGAGCGAATTATCCGCACTCCGTTCACGGAAGAGCTGGGTATATACCTTGTTGTTACTATCGTATAGCTCCCATTTGTGAAGCGCCAGCGCTGCCACGGCACTCTCATTGCGGATATCGAGTATGACCTCGTAGTTGGTTGGCAAACTGTCGTGCAGCCATTGGATTTCGGCAGCGGTTCCTTTCATGGGATGTGCCACCATCAGATATTTCCCATCAGGATTCAATGTCAAATAGTATCGGTTGAGATAGCTGCGAGCCGAATCTGCCATAGCCAGGGTCCGCTCGTAGGTACCATTGATATTACTGAAATAGGCACTGTCGGCATAGGATGCTGCTTTTTGCAGCAATCGCGATGTCTGCTTATTGTCTCCGTGCCTGTTAGTTCTGTGCTTGTCAGTTCTGTGTATAGAGACCTTATTCCGGATTCTTCCCTGTACGGCAGATGGGATATTACAACCAATCAGCATCAAGGCAAGCATCAGTATCATTTGCATTTTCCGAATACCGCAAGGCAGTCGGAAAGTGAACTTACTACCCTTTCCCGGCTCACTCTCTGCCTGTATGTTGCAAGGAGAGAAAAGCGAGCTGATTTTCTTGTACTTATCGATGATGCCCTTACAGTTGAGCAAACCGAATCCATGTCCGCCGGTATACGTCCGGTCGAAGATGTGTTCCAGTGTTTTTTCATCCATACCTTTTCCCGTATCTTCTACAGATATTTCTACAAATGCCTGATGGCTCTTGGCGCTTACCACGACCTCACCTCCTGCAGGTGTAAACTTCCTGGCGTTGTCAGCGATGGTGTTAATCATGAATAGTGTCAGCGTACGGTCTGCCTTTACCGTGGCATCCGTAGGTTGTACGGTCAGTTTGACCCCACGCATCTGAAAACTCATTTTTCCTTTGGCTACAATATCGAAAAGTGGCTGGAGCGGGAAACTCTCTATGCGGAGATTGATGGCTCCCTGGCGCATCTGTATCCAATCGGTGAGAATGGAATTATATTGATTGATTTTATCAGTCAACTCTGAGATATAAGTATATCGCTCCTGTTTCACTTCTTCAGGATCATCTCCCTTCATCAGCCTATCTACCTCATGGATCATACGGTCGATAAACGGGGTGATGCTATTGACCAGAGAAAGCTTGGCACGCTGTTCCAGGTTGCGGCGTCTGTTGTCTGATATATGAAGCTGAACCATATTCTTGGCTTCTTCCAATTCTTCATGTTTTTCTGATAACGAATTGATATGCTGCATGTTCTGCTCTTCCCATTCATGTAAAGGTATCAGTAGGGATTCTACAGAACTTTCCTTGGTATTGCGGCGCTTCATTCTGTCGAATACATAGAGCAAGACCACAACCAAGACGATCATAAAGATTACCGCAGCAATCATCGTGTTCAGCTGGACGGCATTGTTGTCCAACTGAGTGGCACGCGCTTCCAGCTGCCTATCCTGTCGGCTCTGCTCCTGCAAGTCGAGGTAAATATTGCGGTTGTAATCGCTTTCCGGCTTATCATCGATGGCAGAATAAACCAGGCTGAGTCTTTCTCGGATAGATGCCACCAGGTCGGGCGCTTGCTGGATGGCCCTGTTCTGGTTGAGTGCCCTGTTCAGACAATCGCCTGCCGATTTATAATCCTTGATCTGCCAATAGCATTCCGCCAGTGTGCGGTATGCTCCTGCCGTCTGGTAAACGTCTCCATATTCAGAAAAGATATTGAGTGCACGTTGCGCAAAGTTACCTGCCAGAAGTTCCAAAGGCATCTGTTCAACATTGAGATACTGGAAAGCCGGAAGATTGTTTTTTACCAGGAAATCGCGCTGTTCCGGATCCTGAATATGTTCGCTGATAGATTGCAGTGCGTTTGCCTGCCAGTATGGATAAGGATTGCTGCCACTTGCCAAAAAGTAGAGGCGAATGAGCATATCAAATTCCGCCTGACAGATTTCCTGTGGGGTGCCATGAGTAATGGCGCCACCAGCTCCCATATTATAAAGATAGTTGAGATATTGTGCCGTATCCTGTTCCAGTTCATCCGGGTCAAGATCAGCCAGCGCATTGAGCATCGGCTTGTCTAGCTGTACATAATAAAAATAGGTGGCAGCTACGATATCAAACTCACTCTTCGCATAAATGGCGCGCTGACGCTCCCGAAGAGGAAGGTTATCTATTTCCTCACCGATTCTGCGCAGTTTACGGATGGCTTTTTCCCTGAAGCTATAAAAATCCTTGTTGCGGGCCTCACGCTGACAGAGTCGCATATTCTGAACGTCGGCAATAAGGAGTTCTATCTGGTTGTCACTGCGTTCGTTTACCTTGTCAAGCCATCGCTTGGCAGTATGGTAATCCATCTTGGCAATAGCCACAAAAGCCAGGTTGTTACAAGCCTCTGCATATCCGGCAGGGTAGTCTTCAGAAAGAGCCAAAGCCTTCTCTGCCAATACTTTAGTGGAATCAAGGTTACGATAGTGAAGCGCATAAGAAAGATAATTCAGCTCATCTACTTCGCCCTTATGCGATGGCGAACAAGCTGAAAAAACAAACATCGCCACCATCATACAGATGATGGCGATGTCATAAATATGATGAAATTTTTTATGCATCCTGATTATGCACGTGCCTTAGCAATGTAGCCCAAAGCTTCCTGGCACTTGGCTGTGATGGCAGCCCAATCTGCAGCAGCAACAGTCTCCTTAGGGAAGAGCTTAGAACCCATACCTACACAGAAAACACCCGCCTTGAACCAAGGAGTAAGGTTCTCCTCTGTTGGCTCTACTGCACCTGTTACCATGATGTTGCTCCAACGCAATGGTGCCATTACATTCTTAACGAATGAAGGACCACCTACATTACCTGCAGGGAATACCTTGGTTACATCGCAACCTGCTGCCTGAGCATTGTTGATCTCTGTTACAGAACCACAACCTGGTGAATAAGGCACCAAACGACGGTTACATACAGGAGCAATGTCAGGGTTGAAGTTAGGACCAACGATGAAGTTTGCACCCAACTGGAGATACAAGGAAGCTGTACCAGCGTCAACCACAGTACCAGCACCCAAGATCATTTCAGGGCACTCCTTATCAGCCCATTTTACCAACTCACCGAAAATCTCGTGAGCGAAATCGCCACGGTTGGTGAATTCAAATACGCGAACGCCACCCTCGTAGCATGCCTTGATCACATTCTTGCAGATTTCGATATCTTTATTGAAGAATACAGGAACCATACCAGTCTCTTTCATAGCTGCCATGACCTGCATTTTGCTAAACTTTGCCATCTTCTTGTTTTAATGTTAAATGTTATCGCTGTACACGACCATTAGCGTTACCGCCAGCAAGGCTCTCAACCTCTTCAACAGAAACCAAGTTGAAGTCGCCAGGAATCGTATGCTTCAAAGCAGAAGCAGCAACAGCGAACTCAAGTGCCTCGCCCTGAGTCTCCTTAGTCAAGAGACCGTGGATCAAACCACCAGAGAAAGAGTCACCACCACCCACGCGGTCGATGATAGGGTTGATGTCGTAGTGTTTGCTCTGATAGAACTCCTTACCATCATAGATAAGAGCCTTCCAGCCATTATGAGAAGCAGAAAAAGACTCACGGAGCGTAGAAACGACATACTTGAAGCCGAACTCTTCCATCATACTCTTGAAGATGCCATAGTAACCCTCAGCATCAGTCTTTCCGCCTTCTACGTCAGCATCAGGCTTGAAGCCCAGGCAAAGCTGAGCATCTTCCTCGTTACCGATGCAAACATCAACATACTGCATCAATGGGCGCATCACAGAGATAGCCTTCTCTGATGTCCAGAGCTTCTTGCGGAAGTTGAGGTCAACAGATACTGTTACGCCATGACGCTTAGCTGCCTCACAAGCCAACTTGGTCAATTCTGCAGCCTTGTCGCTGATAGCAGGAGTAATTCCGCTCCAGTGGAACCACTGAGCACCCTCCATAATCTTGTCAAAGTCGAAATCCGAAGGATCAGCCTCTGCGATAGCGCTGTGAGCACGGTCGTAGATAACCTTAGATGGGCGCATAGAAGCACCTGTCTCTGCATAGTAGAGACCTACTCTATCACCACCGCGGGCGATAAACTCAGTATTGACGCCATAACGACGAAGACCATTTACTGCAATCTGGCCAATCTCGTGCTTTGGCAACTTTGATACGAAATATGCATCGTGACCATAGTTAGCAAGGCTAACAGCAACGTTAGCCTCACCACCACCAGGGATGATGCGAAGTGACTCACTCTGGATGAAACGATCGTTGCCTTCTGGTGACAAACGAAGCATAATCTCGCCTAATGTTACAATCTTTGCCATTGTTTGATAGTTTTAATTTCTTTGTTTTTATTGTTTGTTTACTAATAGACAATTTTTTATTGTAGTTGTCCGTAACCGTTGGCAAAAATAGCTATAATTTCTCGAATACCAAAATTTAATCGCAGTTTTTTTCATTTATCGCCCTATTTTTTCGTATTTTTCTCACTTTTTCCCTTTTTTCTCCTTTTTTTTCGTTTTTTGTGCAAAAAAAGAGCTGTGCATTCGCACAATTCAAAAAAATGTTGTATATTTGCGCCCGAATGCTGACGGTGTGACCGCACACAAACCAGCAGTTCAACAAAACATAGTAAAAAGCACAGTTTGTGCGCACAGTTATTATATAATAATGTACGTGCGATGTGCTCAAACCATAAACTTAAAAACAATGGCCGAAAGAATCAGAATCAAGGATATCGCCGAAAGAGCAGGCGTATCTGTAGGAACAGTGGACCGTGTGCTCCACGACCGCCCGAACGTGTCGAAGCCGGCTCGTGAGAAGGTGGAACAAGCGCTCAAGGAAATGAATTATCAACCTAATATGTATGCCAGTGCATTGGCATACAACAAGGCTTATACTTTTTATCTTCTGATACCGAAGCATGAGTCGGAAGCCTATTGGGAAGAGATAGAAGAAGGTGCAAGGAAGTGCGAAGACCAGCGCCGGGATTTCCATATTGATGTTGAGATTCGATTCTACGAGCGTTCTATTGAGGATTCTTTCAAGGCTGTTTCACAAGAGATTGTTGATGCCAAACCGGAGGGAGTTATCATAGTACCATCATCTCTGGAAGTGACACGTGGTTTTACAGACCAGTTGCATCAGAAGGGTATTCCATTTATCCTGCTCGATTCTTATATGCCAGACTTGCGCCCTCTCTCCTTCTATGGACAGGATTCGTTCTGCTCTGGCTATTTTGCAGCCAAGATGCTGATGATGCTTGCGGGCAATGAGAAAGAGGTGATGCTGATGAGACAGACCAAGGATGGCCATGTGGTCAGCAAGCAGCAGGATAACCGTGAGGTGGGATTCCGTCATTATATGCACGATCATTTCCCACAGATTGTCATCAATGTGCTTGATCTTCCGCTCAATGGAACCCGCAACGAGTACCAGAAGATGATGGCTCAGTACTTTGATGAGCATCCTGCTACCCATCATTGTATAACAATGACATCGAAGGCACATCTCGTGGGAGATTATCTGCTGAAGTCCAATCGCCGTGATGTACAGATCATGGGTTATGATATGGTGGGCAAGAATGCGAAATGTCTGCGCGAAGGCAGCATCTCGTTCCTCATCGCACAGCATGCCTATATGCAGGGCTACTATTGCGTGGATACCCTCTTCCGTGCCATCGTTCTCAAGAAGAAGGTGAATCCGGTGAATTACATGCCTATTGAGCTGCTGATGAAGGAGAATATCGATTTCTACCGCAGAACGCAGATCTAAGCTCGCAACGAGTACAACGGCTATCGTGAGATTTCCATTTTCAAGAATGGAGTAACATTGTAATAACTTAAAAAGAAACATGAGTAATAAGAAAGGATTGTTGGCGTTGTCGCCATTGTTTTTGTTGATTGTCCTCATCGTGGCATTCACTGTCTATTCGGTAGATGCCAGTCATAAGGATACCAATTTGTCGCTCACCGTGGCATTTATGATCTCCAGTATCTATGCCATAGCGATTTCTGGTGGTATGCCCATCAAGAGTCGTGTAGATACCTATAGCAAGGGTGCCGGCGCCAACAATCTGATGCTCATGCTGTGGATATATGTATTGGCAGGTTCCTTCGCAGCTTCGGCTAAGGCGATGGGAGCTGTCGATGCAACAGTCAATCTTGCACTCAGCATTCTTCCGGCCAGCATGATTCTGCCGGGACTGTTTCTGGCTGCCTGCTTTATCTCCGTATCCATCGGAACAAGTGTAGGTACCGTTGTGGCACTTGTTCCGATAGCTGCGGGTCTCGCCCACTCCATGGACGTTAATATAGGTATGATGACAGCTATCATCGTGGGTGGAGCTTATTTTGGAGATAATCTCTCCTTTATCTCTGATACCACGGTAGTAGCTACCCAGACTCAGAATTGCAAGATGAGCGATAAGTTCCGTGTCAACTCTCTCATCGTAGTACCTGCCGCCGTCATTGTACTGGCTATCTATGCCGTGATGGGTATCGGTCTGCAGGCACCTACTGATATTCCGGAGGTTGAATATGTCAAGGTGCTCCCTTATCTGGTAGTACTTGTCACAGCTGTGGCAGGTATGAATGTGATGGCGGTTCTTACGATGGGAACATTGCTCTGTGGTGTGATTGGTGTAAGCTGTCAGCTTCTGGGTGCTACCGGAGGTTACGATCTCTTCGGCTGGTTCTCAGCCATGGGTAACGGAATCATCGGTATGGGCGAACTGGTCATCATCGCAATGATGGCGGGCGGTATGCTCGAAATTATCCGTGAGAATGGCGGTATCAATTATATCATCGACAAGATGACGGCACACATCAGTAACAAGCGAGGAGCCGAACTTTCCATTGCAGCACTGGTTTCCATGGTCAATGTATGTACAGCCAACAATACGGTTGCCATCCTCACGGTAGGCAACATAGCCAAGAAAATCGGTGATAAGTTTGGAGTAGATAACCGCAAGGCTGCCAGTATTCTCGATACTTTCTCTTGTACGGTTCAGGGCTTGATACCATACGGAGTACAGATGCTTCTGGCAGCAGGTCTTGCCAATCTGAGTCCGATGGATATCCTTCCATACCTCTATTATCCTCTGGCTATCGGTATAGCTGCGCTGTTTTCGATACTATTTCGTTACCCGAAGCGATATAGCTAGAATGGAAGTAGCTTATTATCAGTTGTTTAACTTTTAAATGAATACACGATGGATTTTTTACAGAGAAACCTTTTTGTCAAGCTGCGTTCCGACCACTTCCATACGAAGGAGGAGATGGAACCGATGACTACCTTCAAACAGAAGAAGATAGCCCAGATGATGAAGAACCTCAGCGATGTGCCTGCGGGTGAAGTACGCATGAACAATGGTTTCCTGAACCGACGTTTAGCCAGCATACAGGAAAACGAGCGTCATGCCATCGACACCTCTATTGAGACCATCCACTTACTTCGCATCATCGTATCCAATATCAATGGAATATTAGCTAATGGCGTTAATCTTGGCGGCATCATCGAGATGGGAAACTACCTGCGCACCAAGGGCGACAAGGTAGATTTCGTAAAACTGGAAAAATGGCTGCGCAAGCTCCGCATCCAGCGTATGGCGCAGTTGCAGGGCAGTGTACTTATCCTTTTCTTCGAATTTGAACAGGATGAGATACCTTTCGTGCGCCGTATAGAACGTGGTGCCTACAAGCTGACCCTCCGTTCGCTTTATTATAACAGTCTCGATCAGCAGGAAATTCTATTCGAGCAGACTCAGGCTGGATTCGTTCGCACCACCGGTGGCACGATGCGCAAAAACCTGCGCCGCAGTATGCGGTATCTGGAATATGCGCCCATAGAAACAATCAGCAATTTCTGCAATAACTTCTACCGCTCGCTCTCAGAAATCGAAGAATAATATAAAATATATAAAAAATAAGCCAACTCTGTGACGATTTTCATTCGATTTTCGTACCTTTGCATCTATGAAACGATTTTTTATAACGATAATATCATCAATTATAGCATTATGCGCAAGTGCGCAGGTGCAATGCGAGGATACCTGCAGTCATGTGCATGGCATAGACCTCAGCCACTATCAGGGCAATGTGTTCTGGGAAACGGTGGGCGATAACTCCAAGATGGCGTATGTCTATCTGAAGGCTACCGAGGGTGGAACCAATGTAGATAGCAAATATAAGCAGAACATTGATCTGGCGCATAGATATGGACTCAAGGTGGGTTCATACCACTTTTACCGTGCCCGTATTCCACAGAAAACCCAGCTGGAGAATTTCATGGCTCAATGCCGACCTGGCGACCAGGATCTCTTGCCTATGATTGACGTAGAGACCAAGAGTGGTCTGGAAACAGAAGAGTTTTGCGACTCACTCTTTAAGTTTCTGCATCTCGTGGAAAAGGCATACAGGCAGAAGCCGCTCATCTATACGGGTGCCAACTTCTATGACCATTATCTCTTGGGAAAGCTCGACAGCTACAAGCTGATGATAGCCCAATATACCAAGCGTGAGCCTGTGCTCAAGGATGGAAGAGACTTTGAAATGTGGCAATATACCGGTAAGGGAAAGTTGAACGGTATCAATGGCTACGTGGATAAGAGCAGGTTCATGGGCAGGCATCGATTGAGAGAGATTAGATTCAGGCACAGATAAGACTTTGTAACTTTGAACTTGGAACTTTGAACTTTATGATTAGTTTCAAGGTAAAGGGTGAATAGGGTCTGAAAGTATAGAAACATGAATAAATTTTAGTAAAACATAAACTTTAAATAAAACTATGGCAATTATTAAATGTCCAGAATGTGGCCGCCAGATCAGTGACAAGGCTCCAACCTGTCCTAGTTGTGGCGTTGAGATAGCTGGAAAAATCACAAAATGCCCTCATTGCGGTGAGGTTTATTTCAGCAGTCAGGAGATGTGCCCAAACTGCCATGAGATAGCTGTGGGGGTAACACGCCCTCTTGCGACACCTGCATCACCGGTGTCGTCTGCAGCATCGGCAGCAACACCGCAGGCTCCTGCGGCTCCAACAACTCCTCCTGCACCTCCTACCCCTCCTGTTCCACCAGTACCTCCTGTACCTCGTCCTGTAGTTGCAGCGAGCGGAAATGATGGCGGAGAAGGCAAAACTCCTCAGGAGCCACAGAAGAAAAAGAGTACCCGCTCTATCTTCATCATCTCATTCATCTTTGCTGTCTTGGCGTGTGGCATTATGTATTACTTCTACGACAATGCCAATCGCAACAAGGAGATGGAAGCTTATGAGTATGCGATGCAAAGCAGCGACCCGATGGTGCTGCAGAGTTATCTCGATACCTACAAGGATGCGGATGAAGCACATTGCGATTCCATCATGGCTCATCTTGACCTGTTGAAGCAGAACGACCAGGATTGGACCAATGCGGTAGTGAGCGGTTCGAAAGAAGCTTTGGAAGCATATCTCCAGAAGTATCCTAACAGTTTGCACAAACAGGAAGCTTTGCTTAAAATAGATTCCCTCGACTGGAATGTGGCTAAAGCTGCAGATACAGCTGATGCCTACCAGGCATACCTGAATGCTCATACAGATGGTGCTCATATTGAAGAAGCAGAAAATGCCCTGAAGAAGGTGAAGAGCCGTGACCTCCAGCCAGAAGAAAAGCAGATGGTGAGCGGATTGTTCCGTCAGTTCTTCCAAAGCATCAATTCCCGTAATGCGGATGGATTGACAGCTACCTGCGAGGATATTCTCTCATCTTTGCTTGGCAAGAACTCGGCTACCAAGGCAGATGTCGTTACCTTTATGGACAAACTCTATAAAGATAATGTAGCCAATATGGACTGGCACATCAACAACGACTACCAGATCAAGAAGCGCGAGGTTGGCGATGAGGAATATGAGTATCAGGTACAGTTCTCTGCCCGTCAAGACGTAGATTTGACAGATGGCACCAAGAAGGAACAACTCTTTAAGATTTCTGCAGTTGTTTCACCTGATGGCAAAGTTTCTGCCTTCAATATGAATAAGGTTTCTGAGCCACAGCAATAGAATTGTTCTGATTAAAAGATTCGTAGTTCTAAAACAATATAAAAGAATCATAAGATTCAAAAACAATATAAAAAGAAAGCTCCGATGGATTTGTTGAGTCCATCGGAGCTTTCTTTTTTCCTTTTACTTTGCTTCCTTCATCTGTCGGAGCAATTCCTTCTGTTTTTCATTCAAACCAGTAGGCAACTTCACGTTATAGGTAATCATCAGATCACCGAAGGTTCCATCACCTCTGTCATAACCCTTGCCGCGAACACGTACTTTGGTACCGTTCTGGGTTTCCGGTTTGATCTTCAGTTTAATCTTTGAACCATTGCTCAATGTGATGATACCCTCACCACCGAGCAGTGCGGTGTACATGTCGATATTCACATTCATGTTCATCTCGCCCGTATTCGTTCTGGCGCTATGACCACCGCAGCCGCCGTTACATCCGCCTGTACCATATTCTGCACCGGCACCGAAACCAGCACCTGCTCCGCCGAATCCGCCAAAGCCACCGAAACCGGCACCTTGTGAACCGCGGGCACGACCTCCGCCGAAGAGATTTTCAAAGAAGCTGGAGAAACCACCTCCTCCACCACCGAAGCTGCTGAAGTCGAAGCCTTCGAATGGATTTCCACCAGCGGCACCTCCGCCGGCAGCTCCATCATAGCCTCCACCACCGAAGCCTCCTACATTCTTCCACTGTTCGCCGTACTGGTCGTACTTAGCACGCTTGTCCGGATCGGAAATCACCTCATACGCCTCGTTCAGCGCCTGGAACTTAGCCTTTGCCTTTGGGTCGTTAGGATGCAAATCCGGATGAAACTGTTTAGCACGCTTGCGATATGCAGCGCGCACATCCTTCTGCGGGATGTTCTTATCTACACCGAGAATCTTGTAATAATCTACAAATGCCATAGTATAATACCTCCTATTTTTATGATTTTTATAAAGAATCCAACAAAAAGTATGCCGTAATTGCTAACTTTTTTGTAATTTTGCAGTTGAAACAAATAAATTCGAGAAAAATATGAAACAGTTATTCGCAGCGCTCCTCTTGGCGCTCACTTTTAATTCGCAGGCAATGGCACAGCAACGCACCGTTAAACTCAGAGTGATTCAGACGAGTGATGTCCATGGTTCTTTCTTCCCATACGATTTCATCAATCGCAAACCGAAGGCAGGAACCCTGGCACGCGTATCCTCTTATGTAAACGATCTGCGCAAGACCTATAAGGACAATGTCATCCTCTTGGAGAATGGCGATATCCTTCAGGGACAGCCTACCTGCTACTTCTATAACTATATCAACACCCAGGCTCGTAATGTGGCAGCTGATGTCGTCAATTATATGAAGTATGATGCCCAGGCTTTCGGTAATCACGATGTAGAGACCGGTCATGCGGTTTATGACAAGTGGATCAGGGAGTTAGATTGTCCGGTGCTGGGTGCCAATATCATTGATACCAAGACCGGTGAGCCTTATATGAAGCCTTATATCATCCTGAACCGTGAGGGTGTGAAGATAGCCGTTCTCGGTATGCTGACCCCAGCTATTCCCAACTGGCTGACAGAGAATCTCTGGAGCGGAATGAAGTTTGAGAATATGGTGACCAGTGCCCGTAAATGGATGAAGATTATCCAGGAGAAGGAGAAACCAGACGTTGTCATCGGTGTCTTCCACAGCGGTAAGGATGGCGGTATTGTCACTCCCGAATATGAGGAGGATGCCTCTCTGCGGGTAGCAAAGGAGGTGCCAGGCTTCGACATGGTACTCTTCGGACATGACCATACCCGCTACAATGAGACGATCCTGAATGTGGAGGGTAAGCCTGTGGTATGTCTCGACCCTGCCAATAATGCACTGAATGTGGCAGATGCCGAGGTGACCATCACCCTGGACAAGAAGAAGGTGAATGGCAAAAAACAGTATGTTGTGACAGACAAGAAGATAGTTGGCAGTCTGCCAGATGTGACAAAATGTCCTATTGATGAGGATTTCATGAAGGCATTCGAGCCTCAGATTGCAGAAATCAACAAGTTTGTCGGCAAGCAGATCGGAACTTTCAAGAATACCATCCACAGCCGCGAGTCTTTCTTCGGCAGCTGCGCCTTCAATGATTTCATCCTCAACCTGCAGCTTCAGATCACGAATGCTGATATCGCCTTCAATGCGCCCCTCCAGTTTAATTCTACCATCAATGCGGGACCTATCTACGTTGGTGACATGTTCAATCTCTATAAATACGAGAATCAGCTCTACGTGATGCGCCTTACCGGAGAGGAGATCCGCAAGCATCTGGAGATGAGCTATGATCTCTGGGTGAATACGATGAAGAGTCCTGATGACCATCTGCTCCTGCTCGATACCCAGACCAAGGGCGATCAGCAGCGTCTCGGCTTCAAGAACCTCTCCTTCAATTTTGACAGTGCTGCCGGCATCGATTATGAGGTAGATGTTACCAAGCCAGACGGCGAGAAGGTGAAGATTCTGCGCATGAGCAATGGTCAGCCTTTCGATGAAAAGAAGTGGTATAAGGTGGCAGTAAACAGTTATCGCGGCAATGGCGGCGGAGAGCTCCTCACCCGTGGTGCAGGTATTCCAAAGGATAGTCTGGATAGCAGAATCATCTATCGTAGTGAGCGCGACCAGCGTTACTACCTGATGGAAGCGATAGAAAAGATGGGAACCGTCGAGGCGAAGGCCAACAACAACTGGAAGTTCGTGCCTGAAGCATGGACCAAGCCTGCTGCCCAGCGCGACTATGAATTGCTTTTCGGAAAAAAGCAATAGCACGCTATCCACGGGAAAAACCGTCCAAGCATATCATAAAGTTCAAAGTTCAATATTCAAAGTTCAAAGTAAAGAATGAAGTATTGGTTTATATTTTGCAAGACAGATATCTTGCTAGAGAAGAGAGAAGGCGGAACCTATACGATTCCATGTAGTGAGGAAAGTCCGATAGCAACCAAGCCTTGGACCCATATTCTCAACATCACACCGATGAATGACGGTACGGAAGTGAAGACCTTCACCATTCCAGAGCCCGTAACCGACAATCCGAAATATGAGATGTGCGGTCTGCGTCCTAGCTTTTACAAGCTCTCCCCTGAGTTGTATCAGAAAGCGGGAAAATGCCAGGAACTGAACTATTGGGATATGAACACCCAGTTTTGCGGCGTATGCGGTTCACCTATGAAGATGTCAACAGATATCAGTAAGAAGTGTACCGAATGTGGCAAGTCTGTCTGGCCTTCTCTCGCTACAGCCATCATCGTTCTCATCAAGAAGGGCGATCAGGTGCTGCTGGTTCATGCCCGCAACTTCAAGGGTAACTTCGATTCCTTGGTAGCCGGTTTTGTGGAAACAGGTGAGAGTCTGGAGGAAGCAGTTCATCGTGAGGTGATGGAAGAGACTGGTCTGACCATCAAGAACCTTAAGTATTTCGGTTCCCAGCCATGGCCGTTCCCAAGTGGCTTGATGGTAGGATATACAGCCGAATTTGTAGATGGCGAGATTCACCTTCAGAAGGAAGAGCTCTCTCGCGGCAAATGGTTCAGCAAGGAGCATCTCCCAATTCTGCCGGAGAAATTGTCGATTGCCCGCAAACTCATTGATGCCTGGCTAGAGAATAGAATATAAACTTCCCTAACTTCCCTTAACTTCCCCACATGCGAAAGTTCAGTATAGGGTAGAATCTTAAAATGAAGAAATACAGAAGAGATGAAAGAGAAACTTTGGAATGCGAATTACATCAAGGTGATGACCACCAACTTTCTGCTCTACTTTGCCTTCTATCTCCTCACCCCACTCCTCCCACTCTATCTGAGTGAGATTTTCGGGGCTACGAAGGATGTGATAGGCATTGTTCTGAGCGGATATACGGTGGCGGCACTCATCATCCGTCCGTTTAGCGGATATGTGGTGGATGGATTTTCCCGTAAGAAAGTGCTGATGACCTGTCTGGCAGCTTTTGCCATCTTCTTTGCAGGATACATAGCAGCCAGTACCATCTTGATGTTTGCCATCTGCCGAACCCTGCATGGTGGACCCTTCGGAGCGGTAACTGTTGCCAACAGTACCTGTGCCATAGATGTCTTGCCTGCCAGCAGGCGCAATGAGGGTATCGGTCTTTATGGATTGAGCAACAACTTCGCCATGGCGATAGCCCCTTCCATCGGTATCTATCTGCACAATCTGGTGGGTAGTTATATGGTACTTTTCTGGATAGCCTTTGTGGTAGCCATTGCTTCTGTAGTGATAGCAGGAACGGTGAAGCTCCCAGAGAAGGAAATCATCAGAAACAAGGAGAAGCTCTCGCTCGACCGCTTCTTCCTGACCCGCGCCTGGTTGTTGGCGATCAACATCTGCATGTTTGGTTTCTGCTGGGGTGTATTGAGCAACTATCTCGCCATTTACAGCAAGGAAGAATTAGGCATTACCGGAGGAACGGGTACCTATTTTGCAATCCTCTCTATGGGATTGTTCCTGAGCAGATTGCAAGGCAGAAAGGCTTTGAGTCAGGGTAAGCTGACCCAGAATGCAGCCGAAGGAATGCTGATATCGCTCGTCGGTTTTACGATATTCGTAGCCATCAAGCATCCGGTAGCCTACTATCTTTCAGCTGCATTGATAGGATTGGGAAATGGTCACCTGTACCCAGCTTTCCTGAATATGTTTATCAATGTTGCCCGCCACGACCAGCGTGGTACGGCTAACAGCAGTATCCTGACCGGTTGGGACCTGGGATTCGGAATCGGTTGTCTTCTGGGTGGTGTTGTAGCCGAGCATTTCGGTTATAGTGGTGCCTTCTGGATGGTAGCAATCGAAAATGCAGCCGCAGTGGTATTGTTCTTTGCTGCCTCCCGAGCATTCTTTGAAAAAAGAAGACGAATCGATTCGTAAGAGAATAAAAAAGTATAAGTTTTTTCTAGGTTAAAGTTTAGCATCCATTAAGGGCTAAACTTTTTCCTTTAAGGATAGAAATATTTTCCCTTAAGGGAAATAATATTTTTCCTTAAGGGAAAGTACGTATTTTTTATAAGTAATTGAGAATGAGATAAGTTTTTATCTCATAA
>ERZ791709.4-NODE-4-length-135430-cov-50.7883_pt1 | contig 135430 bp, 114 predicted proteins | sample MGYA00509955_ERZ791709 | MGnify/ENA primary metagenome ERZ791709 (study PRJEB30046, sample SAMN00715153) | human gut metagenome | study: EMG produced TPA metagenomics assembly of the A metagenome-wide association study of gut microbiota in type 2... | reverse complement strand
ACGACTCATAAATCTACCCTTAATCGTGTATTGGATGATAGTTGCGGATTTTAGGTTTTCCTTAAGGGAAACACCAATATCTCTTCTCTCCTCATTTTCCTATAGTTTGAGCAAGAGAAGCGAAAATCAGAATTATATTTACGATATTATCGCAGCTGTTCAGAACGACACAGCGAAGACCTGGTCATGGCGTTTGAGGAATGTCTGGCAGAGCAGCTCTATCAGAGTGGTTATCTCACCATCAAGAAGTATAACCCAATGTTGCTTCCTGGAAAAGCTTTACACCTGCAATATGCCTTTTTTCATCTTTTCCGTTGTTATTCTCCGCAAATTTGCGGAGAATAGGCCAAATAATCTCCGCAAAACTTGCAATATTCGATAAAAATGTCTATTTTTGCAGGTACATTTAGAATGAAAGATTAAAAATGCGGCAATGATGAGAGGAACAAAATATATTTGGCAGCATAAAGGTTGGCCCCACATGCAATGGGATGATACCAGTTTCAGCAATATCTTGGCAGAAATCAATCTGCTGAGAGGTAAATTGCTGGGTAGAGTTTCTATGTTTGGTTTTGAAGAACAGAACCTGTCTATGTTGGAGTCTATGACTCAGGAAATTGTACACTCTGCAAAAATTGAAGGTGAGGAATTGAATAGAGATAGTGTTCGCTCGTCTGTAGCCCGGCAATTGGGTCTGGAGTTTGAAGGCTTGAAAAACTCCGATCATTATACTGAGGGAGTGGTACAAGTGATGATAGATGCAGTGCAGCATTATGATATGCCGTTGGATGCCGAGCGTTTATTTTCTTGGCATGCAGCTCTATTTCCTACAGGAAGAAGCGGTATCCATAAAATTCTGGTGGGCGATTGGCGCCAGGGTGAAGAGCCTATGCAGGTGGTTTCAGGACCATTAGGTCATGAGAAGATACATTATGAAGCTCCGGCAAGCAAGGATGTACCAGATATGATGTCAGATTTTCTCCGCTGGTTTGATTCTGAGAATACGCTTGACCCGTTGGTAAAGACTGCCGTGATGCACCTTTGGTTTGTCACGATTCATCCATTTGATGATGGCAACGGTCGTATTTGTAGAACGTTGACGGAATTGTTGTTATCCCGTGCTGATCAGACCTCCCATCGATACTACAGTCTTTCTTCTGAAATCCTGAATCATCGTAAAGATTATTATCAATATTTGGAGCAGGCACAGAAGGGAGGTCTTGACGTGACACCTTGGATTCTATGGTTTTTACATACATTGAAGTTAGCGTTGGAAGCAGCTTTTGATAAAACTGAAGGAGTGTTACGTAAGTCCAGATTTTGGGATGTGCATCGCTCTGTTTCCATCAATGAACGTCAGCGCAAGGTTCTCAATATGCTTTTAACTGGTTTCGAAGGGAAGCTGAATTCTTCCAAATGGTATAAGATTAATCATTGTTCTCAAGATACCGCCAATCGTGATATCAGGGATTTGATAGCCAAAGGTATATTAAAACCAACTGGAGAAGGTGGAAGAAGCACAAATTATGAGTTGGTTTCTCCCTGAATTTTCGATAAAATTGCTTATCAAATATAGCTGAAAAGAAAATGTGACCGCACACGTGTCATTAGGTGGCAATAGAAATCAGCCTTATTGCCACCCTTTATTTGCAGTATATCAGATACCTTAGACTATGTATGGTATTAGTGGCAGGCGTTCTGGCGGATTTGCAATCCGCTATAGAAATATGTTCGACCGATAAAACCTGGGGATTTGTAATCCCCACCATAATTCCCATCCAACCATGGTGAGAGGATAGGTTACGTTATCGTAATCAGAAGGAAGAAGTTCCTCCTTATCCAGGATGATAAGAATATCCCAGTCGCTATCATCCCTTGCGGTACCTTTGGCTTGTGAGCCGAAAAGTATCGCCTTTCCGCCTGCAGGCAAGTTTTTCGCTAGGCATTTGCGTATAGCTGCCAATATATGTTCTTGTTCCTTCTTCATGTTGCGATATATTCGTTGATACAAAGATTGTGCCAACCATAGGCAGCAATTCCCCTCACGCCCTGAAGGGGCAGAAGCTCCTAGCCCAGGGCATTCGCTCTGGGTATTCATGTCCGCACGCCTGTCGCCCTGTAGGGGCAAAAGCTTTGTATGGCGCCCGAATCTCACTATTGTTCATCCATAATTTCCACTATAGGTACTGTTTTTTCTATCCCCATATTGGTTGTATAGCTGTAATTACCTATTTGTCTTGCAACCTTTCCTTTAGGAATTTCTATCTTTTGGTCATCATAGTAAGAGGTACTCTCATCTCCCAGAAATAGAACATCTAAACCAAGATTATTGCCCGAAGAGTCATCTCCACTCGACAAAGCGCTTCCATCAGAAAATACCTGAAAAACTTTGAAGGTTTTTTCTGGTACAGTATTACGTGGTTTATCAAACATAACTACGTCATCTTTTGATGAATTATTAGCTACAATTATGCAGCTTATCACAAAGAATACTATACATCCAGTAACAATACCTGCTACATAGGTCAAAATAAATTTTGTTTTTAATTTCATAGACAATTCGATTAAATAATTATAATGTTCTTTTATTATATTTGTTCCTGCCGTTAGTTGATAAGGCAAATTCCTTTAGATGAAATTTCTCCTTGGCAGCCTCTATTATCTCTTCTTTTTGCTTCTCGTCAGAATTGTTCTTCTCGAGCGCAAGTATCAGATAATCATTGCCTTTCGTTGGAGAGAATATCTTGCCGATAAGCATCCTGAAATGCCTGTTGACAAATTCTTCTACTTGAGTACCTTCTTTCGGCGTAAGGCGATAGAACTCATATCTTTCATCCAACATTTTCTGGATTTCATCCCGGAACATCTTGCGGACTCTGTTCTTCCACGAGAATTTCTGGTGCTCATTATGACGGGCATACAGAGATACGACATAGAGAAAGTTTACATCGTAATGGAAGACTAGAAGGGTGTCTCGATCGAACAGACGGTTATTGAAATGCTGAGTATTGAAGCATTTCTGCTCCTTGTCGGTTGACGAAATCTGGTCTGAGAAAGATAGATTCTCTGCCATCTTGGCACTGATGAAGAAGTTAGGAATGATGTTATATCCTTCAGTAAGGTCATCACGGAGCTTTGGTACGTAGCCAAAGTTACGCTTGTCGTATTGTAGCTCTTCATCGTCCTTGTCGTCATTCATAAAGAGGTTCAAGTTCCACTGAATAATATTTCTGGCGTACGTAAACTGCTTATATACAGATTCCTTTCCGATGGCATGACCAAGCTTGTAATATTTGCTGTCGCCAATGTAATAAACAGGCTCTGGCTCTTTGCTTGTAATCAGGTTCTGGTAGGTGTACAAGTGGTCTATACGTTTTCCATCAGCCTGTTCTTTCAGACCTGCTGGGATGTTCTTTTCTCCCAGAAGTTCATCAATAATGGCTTCGAAAACGATATTGAAACTCTTAACCAGAAGATACTCTTTGCGTTCCTTCTGGATGTTCATGCGCTTGGCGTTGTCAAAGAAGTCATAGCATAACTTCCAGAGATATAATGCTTTATCAGAAAAGTACTTGTATTTAATCTGGAGGAGTCTGGTCTTTCCTAATCCATCCAGATAAGTCTTGAAACGATAACCTGTGATTAATTGGAAGTTGCAGTTGATATGATTGGCGAAGCCGTATCTTTCGCTGATATAATTCAGGATGGAATAGAAGATAATCAGGAGTTCTTCATCAAAATTGATCTGCTTTTTCCTGTTGACAGGATGGGGATAAACAGGGCTGTTTTTGCTGATGATGGCACTCGTTGTGGCTATGGTCTTTGACCAATGAATGCGGTTGTAACCGGAATGGATGTTCTTCAGGATGAAGAAGATGAAATCCTGGTTATGTTTGTTGAAGTCGATGAGAGCCAGCAGAATATCGAGGAATGTGTTGTTGTTTTGTCTGTTACTTTTACCGAGGCACGCTATTTTCTGGTGATAAACGATACCGTTTCTGGTGGTATTGTTGTAAACCTCGATGGTGCGGTAAATCCAGACAGAGAACTCATAGATGAAGTCTTTCTCCTGTTGAGAGAGTGGGTTGTTCTGGTTCAGGTTGACGATGGTTTCCGGGGCGTATTTGCCGAATACTCTTTCGCCCTCTGGGGTGTCTTCGAGCAGTACTTTCGGCAAAATGAAGACGCAATCGTTGAGCTGGGTATTGTAGTAATACCCAACGTAGTTGATGCTGACGTTGCCATCAATGTCCTGCATGGCGTCAATGCCGTGCAGGACATCCCTAATCTGATCAGCCTGATACTGATGTTCTTCTATGAGGATTCTCATAATGCCTTTATTTGATTACTTCTACTGTCCAGCCTTGTTCTTTTGCAAATTGGATAATAGAATCAATGTTTGTTATATTCCACCAATTGCTTACATAAAACTCGACTCCATCAGACGAATAGAATTTTCTATCTTTTTTATAAAAGCCATAGGCTCTTTTCTTGTTACCTTCTACAGTGTTATCTATTTCTTGACGAGTGACGATTAATCCAATGAGTTTCAAGTTCTTTCCAAGCATAGTATCTGGGAAGGTTTCTTTGATTTCTGAATATTTCATCTCGGGATGTTCATTCAGATATTGTTTAATGATGGAAATACCTAATTCACCTTTGCCAAGCGGTTCTGAGCCATTGAATTTGTACTTTGTATTATCGTTGCCTTTAGTTTCGTTGTTGCTTGGGGCAGCATCAATTTCCTCCTCTTCTTTATTAAAAGAAGCCTTTTCCACTCCAAAATTCTCCAAGAACTGCTCAACGATAGCTATATCAACGTTAGTTTTGCCGTTCTTATCCTCATAGAATCTATCGAAAGACAGAATCTTGCCTTCTTCATCCTGAAAGTCCTTATCATCGAAACCATAGTCCTTGAACACATCATTCCAGAGATAGAAGATAACCTTACTAACGAACAAGTCGGCATCAATTTCTCCATCTTTTGCCTTGCAGAAGAAATAGCCGAGTTTCTTGTCTTCAGAATTTGTAAGTGAACCAATCAGCTTATTAACCTTGCTGATGAATGACCACCAATTGTATTGCTTATCACCCGTGTTGATGTACCAGTTGAGAGGAGCGTTTGTCGCTTTGTCACGACCTTCGCTGATAGACACATATTTCCAATCCCAGCGGCGCTTGAAGGCAGAGTCGATAGGGAAGAGGCTCTGGTCGCTGGTGTTCATTGTAGCCCAAATATAGAGGTTTGAAGGCAGAACAAGGCGCTCTCCCTTCATGATGAGGTTTACCATATTGGCTTCGCCATAGAGCTGGTTGATTTCGTCTTTATTCGTAATCTCCCATCCTTCAAATTCCTTTTCGAGATACTCCTGCATATCCTTGTCTGCAACGATAGGATAATCAGAAAAACCATATTCGTTGCGGTCGAGCAATTGGAACAAATCACCAAAGATCTGGGCGCAATTTCCTCTGTTTATTTCCTCGATAATAAGATATTGCTTTTTGCCGGATCCAAGTTTCTTCCACGCTTTCACATAGGCTTCGAGAAAAGCCTGAGGAATGAACTTGTAGGCAATTCTTTCTTCCTTCACAACTTCCTTCGTTTCGTCATCGATGACCTTTTTGCCATAGCAATCTCGGAAATCAACTTCTTCTGTAATAGGCTTATAAGTACCTACAAAAGAGGCGTAATCTGAGTCTGGATGGAATGTAGTGCGAATAACGTCTTCACCAAAGGTCAAATCCTTGATGGCCTTTGATTTACCTGTGCCTGGAGCACCATAGTAGATCTGTTGAAGTCCTGCCGCTTTAAGTAAAGAACTTTCTGTAGAAAAAGAATCTGTAGGGATACCCTTTCTTATAAGCTCGTTCTTTGGGTCAAGAACCATCTTTGCCATAGCTGTCAACGTAGCGCTGTAGCCATATTCAAATTTATCAATATTAGATAATTCTTTGAGTTCTACTCTGGCATCCTCAGCCTTTTTGTCGGGGTTCTTTCTATAGTAGTCTATAAATTCTCCCAGCAATTGCTTGGATATTGTACGTATGCTAAAGGCACCTTTGTTTTCTAATTTTACCTGATAGCAAAGTCTGTCTTTGTCTGCAATTAAAAGGCATCCATCTACAGATTGGTCGCCAATCATAAGTTTATCGTAATCTTCCATGTTGTTCTTTAATGATGTTTCGGCAAATGTACGACTTTTGGGTGAAAGTTGTATTGCACATTATTGTTTTTCCTTGATAAGTTTTATGATGCTATTTAAAAAGTCATGAGCAGGTTGCTGCATATTCTCGACATCTGAATTACTTACATCATATTCGCAGTTATAATCAGCTTTCATTCTTAATTGTTCCATCCTGGAGAAAAATGCACCAAGTTCTTTGTCAATTTTACCTGTCTTAACGAAATTCATACCAAATACGCCTAAAGTGCCGGCATGGGTATGGGCCGAGAGTCCATAATGAATTAATAGTGCCTGAGCAGCATGGAAACAAGAATAGTAAAACCTATTAGCTGCCAAATCCCATAATTCCATAGAAAGCATTTGCTCTGCTTCTGCTATAAATCTTTTTGCTTTTTCCAGACGAAGTTCTACTAAAGAACTTCTTTCATCGTTTGTTAGCCCCATAATCTTACTCCTTCCTTTTCTACATTTTTATAAAATGGTGTAATCTTATATTTCTGCCACTCCTTAGCGGAATACATTACAGGATTTATTTCTTTTCCTAAATCCCAGCCTAGCTCGGTAAGAGGATAGGTTACATTATCATAATCAGAAGGTAGAAGTTGATCCTTGTCTAAGATAACAAGAATGTCCCAGTCGCTATCATCCCTAGCGGTACCTCTAGCTTGTGAGCCAAAAAGTATCGCTTTTCCGTAAGGTGGCATATTCTTAGCCAGGCATTCACGGATGGCAGTCAATGTATATTCCTTTTCCTTCTTCATAATGCAAAGATAAGAGAAAAAGTTGAATCAGACAAGCAAAAGCCTTCTTTTTTATGAATTATTACACGATTTATGAGGTATATGATAGAATGATTCTAAAAATAATGTGCGAAGTTCTTCGCTTTTAAACGAAGTTGCTGGTTGAATTCACTTCGAATCTGCTGCTCCTTCTATAATGCTTTTGCCCTTACAGGGCGTGTGGGGTAAGGTGGCTCTGGTATAAAGTAAGCCATCGGCTAACATAAACTTACTCCTTCCTTTTCTACGTTTTTATAAAATGGTGTAATTTTATATTTCTGCCATTCTCTTGCAGAATACATTATAGGATTAATTTCTTTTCCTAAATCCCAACCTAGTTCGGTAAGAGGATAGGTAACATTGTCATAATCAGAAGGAAGAAGCTGCTCCTTGTCTAAGATAACAAGAATGTCCCAATCGCTGTCCTCTCTAGCGGTACCTCTAGCTTGTGAGCCAAAAAGTATCGCTTTTCCGTATGGTGGCATATTCTTTGCCAGACATTCACGGATGGCTGTTAATGTATGTTCTTGTTCCTTCTTCATATTGCAAAGATAAGGTAAAAACTTGAATCAGAAAGTAAAAGCCTTCTTTTTTATGAATTATTACACGATTTACAAGGCTTTTGATAGAATGATTCTAAAAAAGTGGGAATTGTCGGTTATGACACTATGACACTTGTGACACTTGTTTTCTAAAACTTTCCTCACGCGGGCGGGCAGGAAAAATTTTCCAGAAAGGCTTCCCGCCCGCCTACGTGAGAGAGATTTCAAGAAAAGCCTGTCACTGGTGTCATCTTGTCACCCGGAAGTAAGTCTCATTCCAGCATCCTAAGCAAGTCACTTAGGCATCCTAAGCAAGTCTCTTACGGTGCGTAAGTAAGTCACTTAGGCTTCGCATGTGTCTCTTCACTTCCCGAACGACCGTAGGGAGTGATCACTTTTTCCACTTCAATCAATTCCTTCACTTACGAAAATTGAATCAATGAGAAACCGTGAAAATCAGTGAGTAAACGTGAGAAACCGTGAATGGCGGATTCTGAATGTTGTATTTTTGCATTGTGATTCAGTAAGAACCACTGGCAATGCGCAGTGCCGATTAACTTTAATAATTTAACCATTTTAAACGTTATGATCAGAATTGTCTTATACCAGAACACGAACCAGAAGATTGCCGAAGCTTACGGCAAATGTTTTCCACGAGTAGTATCCGATGAGACCATCGGACTCGAAGAGCTCGCCGCTCATATGGCTAGCCACAACACCCCTTAGTATATTCGAAAGACTTGGCCGACTTCTTGCCATTGAGGCTAAGAGATTCTGCCCTTTTAGGGCGTGTGGGGGGCAAGATATCTAAAGTACCGCTGCACAGACCTTGCGGAACCAGTCGAGTTTCTTGCCGCTCATTTCTGCTATGGATAAGTTCGCTTTGTTCACATCTTCTGGCTCAAATTCATAATAAGAATCTTCAGTAGGGAGATAATCCTCTGGAAGATCTTCTATGGAGTGGGCCTGGAAGTTGTGATGATTGCCTTCTTCATCAATATCGACAGTATATACAATGTCGTCTAATGGCGAACTTAATACGTTGCGCAATGTTTGCTTTTTATTCGTGTACTTTTGTATATTGTCGTAATCGGTTCTGATGAACATCCAGCGATTGTTTGTATCATCTTGGTCTATCCAATAGAAGAGATAGTTGTCGCCTTTATTGGTAACGTAGTGTGACAACAATGGTCCATCGAAATATATAAGATCGGCCACTTTCTTGAATTTGTCGAAGTTGCGCTTCTTTATGCAAATACCTTTTATAGTTTTCATAACTTTCCCTCCTCTAGTTTAAATGTTTTGGATAAGTCACATGATGGGAATTCAAACAAGTTATAATGTCCGTTGCTTGCTGGTGTAGTGATGTTGCCATCTTTGTTAGCCACAATTCCTGAAGAAATACTGTCACCTACAGCTTTGTATATGTTTCTCATATTTTTTGCAAGTAAGTGATAGAACTTGATGGCTTTGTCCTTTTCAGTAAAGCAAGATAGAGCATATCCACCAACATCAACTTTTCTTTGGCCATTCATTATAGCACGTTGAGGCTTCATGATGTAGTTGGGTAAGTAGCTTTTGGACATATCAGTATTGAAAACGAATCTGAATCCTTTCAAATCGTTTGGCTTTACAACTTCGGGCATTTTTAGTCCTTGTTGTATCAATGCGTCTATTTCTGCTTGATACTTATATATTCCCATCTTTTTATGTTTTAAATCTGCTTGCAAAAATAAGAAATATTTCTCTTTTATGCAAGTTTTTGGGCTTTTTCTTTTGTGTTTTCGTGAGAAAAGATTAATTTTGCCAATGAATGGTGTTAATTGATATAAGAATGTTTTCTTTTAATAGAATTAAATAATATGAGTATATTGGACAAAATACCTTCTTTGGCAGGAAATAAACTCTTCCAGAAACTTGTTGCGATAGAGGATGTTACTGCACTCAGCAAGGAAGATCAAGAGAAATATGATGATGCAATCAAGGTGATGCGTGACCATATTGCAGCATATAAAGGAGCTATCATAGAGGCTAAAATAGAAGTAGCTAAGAATATGCTGATGGAAAATGAACCTGTTGATAAAATCGCGAGATATACAGGCCTTTCAGAAAAAGAATTATTAAAAACTAAGGTAAAATGCGCTTATACCCAGGTTGTTACCCTGGGCTAGGTGCTTCTGCCCCTTCAGGGAGTACCTGAATCATATGTGGAAGTTCCGTAAGTGATGATCAAATATTCCACTCAAATTTATATGGGTAATTAGATGTCTTTGAGGCATCGTCTTTCTTAGCTTTTGCACCGATGGATGCAAGAGCGGCTTTACGAACAGCTTGTGCGTATTTGCCTTTAGCTAAAACTTTTGGTGCATTTATTCCTAACATAATAATAATATTTAATTGTTTTTGGTGCAAATATAAGAATTAATATTGTTACTTCCAAATATTTTGCGAGTATATTTTATACTTTTTCAAAGAAAAAGATATAAAAATGCGGCTTAGTACCCTCTCTGTTTCTCGTAAATGAAATCATCGGCGATGTAGCCATTGCTCATAAGATACAAGCCGGTGCGCTTATCGTGGAGTTGGGCACAGGTCTTGCTGCGATAGAAGAGATCGAGAGCCAGGGCTGGCGAAATCTCGAGACGCTGTGATAGTTCGTATGCTACGCCTCCTATCTGATAGCTGAGAATCATTTCTTGAATCTCAGGCGTCTTTGTGTTGATCTGTTTATATTTTTTCTGTTCCATTATATACTAAGTATTTATTGATGAGAAGCTTTCTTCTCCCAATTAGTTAGACACTCAATGACATCTTCTATAAGATACTCTTTACTTTCTGTATGGAGTGTATCATAGTGTGGCAGAATGAATTTGTTGATTAAATCAACCTTTCTCATTCTTTCGTATATCTCGATATATGGCACCCCGAGCTTTCTTGCGGCTCCCTCAACACATGACGCTGCGAAGGCGAGCTTGATTTCTTCTAGGGGTAATTGTATTCTGTTGTTTTCTTTTTCCATTTTTCGTCCTTTCCTCTTAATCCTATAAAGATAATGCAAAAATAAGAAATATTTCTCTTTTATGCAAGTTTTTGGGCTTTTTCTTTTGTGTTTTCGTGAGAAAAGATTAATTTTGCAACAAAATGTAGGATGTCTTAATGAAAAAGTTATGGCAGCAATGGTATTAAACAGTACACAAGTACATCTCTTGCAGATGTTTCAAGTAGATGATTCTCAGAAAGGTTTGGAAGAATTGAAGGAATTGTTATATTCTTATTATTCAAAGAAAATGGATGAATCTCTGAATGAACTTTGGGATTCGGGGGTGCTTGACCAGAAAAAACTTGATGAAATCAATAATATGGATTTGCATAAATTGAAAATGGCATGAGTCGCTTGGTTTTAGATACGAATTGTCTTATACAGATTGTTTCGCTACGGAGCAAATATCATTCCTTATGGGATAGTTTTGTTCGTGGTGAAAATATTCTTTGTGTCTCTAATCTCTCTGCTTCTCGTAAATGAAATCATCGGCGATGTAGCCGTTGCTCATAAGATACAAGCCGTTGCGCTTATATAATTCTCATGAATGAGAAAAAGCATCTTGAAATCGTCTACAGCTTGTTGACGATTTTGGGTCTGACAATGAATCCGAGAAAAGTTCCGCAGTTTGCGGAATATTTTCATATAGAGGAGCATATAGTTTGAAAAACTTATTTGATTAGAAAAAAGATGTCTTAATAAATAAAGCGTATGCCAGATAAAATGACCATAGAACAGCGCCACAATAACATGGCGGCAATCAAGGGCAAGGATACCAAACCGGAGATTCTTGTCAGGAAGTTCCTGTGGGCTAGGGGATTCAGGTATCGGCTCAATCATCCACGGTTGCCGGGAAAACCGGATATTGTGCTCAGGAAGTATCGTACCTGTATTCTGGTGAACGGATGTTTCTGGCATGGTCATGAAGGATGTAAGTATTATGTTGTGCCGAAATCGAATACACAATTCTGGCAGGATAAGATTAGGCGGAATCAGGAACGGGACCATGAGGTGCTGCATCGGTTGGCAGAAATGGGATGGCATACCATCGTTATCTGGGAATGCGAACTGAAACCGGCTGTCAGGGAGAAGACCCTGGAGTCGCTGGCTTTTACCCTGAACCATATCTTTCTGGAAGATCATCATATCAGGAGATATGAGTTGCCGGAAGAAAATCCGGCAATGGTGGCGGAGCCGGACCCAAGGCATCGTGATTAGTACCCTTCTAATACAAAAAAATCCCCTGATGGATTCTCTTCAGAGAAGCATCAGGGGATAGGCGTTTTACTTTATCAGTCTTTTACTTAATAGCTTTACCTGTCTGGCTGTAGCCGTCCAGCTGCTTGGCATTGGTGATTGCCTTGCGCGAACAGTAGTTGAAATCTACCTTCTTGTCACCATTGCTAGACTTCCAGCGGATGGTGAGCTTCACAGTCTTGCCATTGGTATCTGGCAGGGCACCGTTGAGGTTGAAGGCTACCAGGGCATCGCCTATACGATACTTGGCATCACCATTCTGATTGTGACGAAGCTCTACCTCGTATGGATTCTCTGGGTTCACACCGGTGAGAAGATTGATGATGTGTGGCTTCTGACCGCCCCAGAGAGCACGGAAGCGGAGAGTGAGATAACCATCCTCTGCTACTGTTACCCAATCGCGAACGATATCTACCTCATCATTGCCATACTTCGCATCGTTCTCTGCCGGAGTAGAGAGATAAGGTGCTGGCTTCTTGGTGAGAATGCTGTCAATCCAGTTGACATATACTACCTGAGAATACTTGTCGCTCTTCTCATCGGTAGCTGTATAGTTGACGAGTGCTCTAACCTCCTTGCCATCAAAGACTGAAGTCTTGAGGTTTTTGGCGAGCAATGTGGTGTTGTCATCCAACTGCAGATAGCAGGCATCTGCATTCTGCTTGACTGTTACTAGGGCATTAGGCAAAACCTGATCCCAGTTGGTATCATCATCAGTATCACATGACTGGAAGGTGAATGCTGACATCAGCAGGGCTACTGCGAGCCCGATTTTCTTAAAATTGATCTTTCTCATAACTTTTTCTTTTTTAAATCTTTCTGTCTATAAAATGCCCGAAGATGCGAAATCTTGCTTCTGATTTGGCAAAAGAAAGTTAAATGTATTTTTGAGATTCCCATTTATTTTGTAGTGTCTTCAATTTACACTACCTTTGCAGAAAGATGTTGCGCCCTGACAGGGGATGCAGCGAATAGCTAAATAGAAATAGGTAGATGAATAAGGTTATCAAGAAGATTTTCAGATCTCTTATGTATATAGTAGGCATCGGAGCTATGGCACTGGTGCCCGATGCCTGGTTGTGGCATATCGGAGTGGGGGAGTGGCCTCTGCCGCTAGCCATCCTCTGGTGGATTCCCTCTCTGCTCATCATCCTGGCTGAGGTGGGACTGCAGTTGGGCAAGTTTCATCGCACATCGGTGAGAGTGCTTTTCTCTCTCATCCTTTTCTCTGTGATGCCGAAGATGGTATTCATCCTCTTTGAATTCTTCATGCCTTGGTTCTTCGCCATCCTGCCTTCCCTGGCGGTGATGGGATGGTTTCTCTATGGATTCGTGGAGGGATGGAAGCGACTGGAGGTGAAATACGTGACTTATTCTTCTGCCGATCTGCCTCCTTACTTCGATGGCTATAAGATTCTGCATTTTACGGATCTGCATCTCGGTACCTTTCCGAAGGGTGCCAACTTTGTGAGAAAGGTGGTGGAAAGAGCCAATGCCGAAGGGGTGGAGATGATGCTCTTTACCGGTGATCTGGTGAACAATGCTGCCGATGAGGTGGAACCTTATGTGGAGGATCTGAAGAAGCTGCATGCTCCCGATGGTATCTTCTCGGTTTGGGGTAATCACGATTACTGCGAATATAATACCAACCACAGTCTGAGTGCCTTGAGAAAGAATCGCCGTCTCCTCTTCCAGTTGCAGAATGAGATGGGATGGCACCAGCTGATGAACGAACATTATACGGTATCGCACGGTATGGCTTCGATAGAAATCGTCGGTGTGGAGAATGCCGGACAACCTCCGTTTACCAATCGCAGTAACCTGAAGAAGGCGATGAAGGGAGTGGCGAAGGATGCTTTCAAGATTGTGCTTACCCACGATCCGCACCATTGGAGAAGGGAAGTGCAGAAGACCGGAGTACACCTGACCCTGGCGGGACATACCCACGCCGGACAGTTGAAGATAGGTAACTTCACTCCTGCCCACATGGCTTTCAAGGAGTGGGGTGGAGAATACTGGCTGGGCAAGCAGCTGCTCTATGTTTCTGCCGGATTGGGCGGATCATTCCCTTTCCGACTGGGTGCCTGGCCGGAGATGACGGTCATCACCCTGAAGCGTGATCTGGGCTAGAAAATAGGCTGGTAGTCAGGCATCTCACAGTTCCCAAAGAATTGGATAAAAACGTTAATTTACTGGTGCAAACTGTTAAGTTTTGGTTAAAAAGTCGATATTTATTCATTTTGATTAAAAATTATCGCTTAAAAATTTGGTAACTCAAAAATTAATCGTATCTTTGCAGCAGTTTTCGCATATATTTGGGCAAATGGGGGGTGTCGAGAGACTGTACTCCATTTGTTTTTTTTTGCCCAAAAGCGAAATCCCGCTTTTTCCGCTCACTTGATAATGAGAAATTCAAGTTTCGCAAGTGAGGGAATTGATAGAAGCTCAAATATCAAAATATCAAAGTTTAAAGTTCAAAGTTCAAAGTAAAATGAAGATTCCCGTAGAAGAACAATATAAATTCGTGAAACTTACTCTCCCGGATGGAAGCAAGGCTGAAGGAAATTCGGTGTTGCTGCATGCCTGTTGTGCACCCTGTTCATCGGCTATCGTAGAGTGTATGCTTCGCAATGGTATGAAGCCAACCGTTTATTTCAGTAACAGCAATATCTATCCGCAGCAGGAGTTCGATATCCGAAAGCACGAGCTGATGAGATTCCTGGAGGCGCAGCAGGTGCCTTATGTAGAGGATGAGTACGATCATGAGGAGTGGCTGGCTACCATCAGGGGATTGGAGAAGGAACCGGAGCGGGGAAGCCGCTGCTCGATGTGTTTCCAATATCGTCTGACTCATGCAGCCAAATATGCCCAGGAGCATGGATTCCATCTGCTAACCACCACGCTGGCTTCTTCCAGATGGAAGAACATTAAGCAGATAGATGCCGCAGGACATATTGCGGTAGAAGAATGCCCGGATGTAGAGTGGTGGGATATGAACTGGAGAAAGGGCGGTTTGCAGAACCGCCGAGGAGAATTGCTGAGACAGAATGAATTCTACAACCAATTGTATTGCGGTTGTGAATTCAGTATGAGATAAAAAAGAGGATGTGTCATTGTTCATCGGATTGCGCGGAATAAACGGAACCTTAACCGCCTTCCTTGGATTACGCACGGATTTTAAACGGAAACTCGACCTGACGGTCGTGGCGATACCCCCTAAAGCTGGAAAAAGCCAGCCTATACGGCGCTAGCCCAATGGCCGTAAGGCCAAATCCGTTTAAATTCCGTGCGTAATCCGTGGAGCAAGAATGTTCCGTTAACTCCGCGTAATCCGATGAAGAAAGTCTATTTATGAAAGACCTGTAATCTCACCATTAACCACATCGATGCGCTCAGCCTGTGGGCTCTTTGGCAAACCTGGCATACGCATGATAGGACCAGCGATGACTACGATCATCTCGGCACCCATGTTCACGGTGATGTCGCGAACGTGGAGCTCGAAGCCTTCTGTTGGTCCGTATGCCTTGGCATCAGTAGAGAAGCTATACTGGGTCTTGGCGATACAGATAGGGAACTTCTCGGCACCCAACTTCTTGATTTCCTCGATCATAGACTTGGCAGAATCGCTCAAGGTTACGCTGCCGGCACCATAGAGGTTGAAGGCAACATCCTCAATCTTCTTCTCTACAGGCTCATCGTCATCGTAAGTGAAGTAGAGAGGAGCAGATGGATGCTCATCGATGGTCTTTACAACGAGCTCAGCCAACTCCATTGCACCCTTGCCACCTTCAGCGAAGGCACTGTTGACAGCGAATCCGCAGCCCATCTCCTCGCAGTGCTTGCGCAATACCTCGATTTCCTCATCGGTATCAGTAGCAAACTTATTGAAGGCGATGACTACAGTCTGACCAAAGCTCTGAAGATTCTTCACGTGCTTGTCGAGGTTCCAATAGCCAGCTTCCATACCAGCTACGTTTGGCTTCTTGATGTCTTCCTGAGCTACGCCACCATGCATCTTCAAAGCCTGGAGAGTAACGACGAGAACAGTAAGGTCTGGCTGCAAACCAGTCTTGCGGCACTTGATGTTGTAGAACTTCTCTGCACCGAGATCAGCACCGAATCCAGCCTCTGTGATGGCATAGTCGCCATACTCGAGAGCTGCTGCAGTAGCCATCACAGAGTTACAGCCATGAGCGATGTTGGCGAAAGGACCGCAGTGAACGAAAGCAGGAGTACCCTCTGTGGTCTGAACCAGGTTTGGCTTCAGGGCATCGAGGAGGAGGGCAACAATACTGCCACCTACACCCATATCCTTGACGGTGAATGGCTTGTCATCCTCGGTAATACCCAGGAGAATATTGTCGATGCGACGACGGAGGTCGTCAACACTTGTTGCGAAACACATGATAGCCATGATCTCTGAAGCTGGAGTGATATCGAATCCTGCCTCTGTCTCGATACCGTTCTTATCACCGATACCGGTGATGATGCGGCGGAGACCACGGTCATTCACATCCATCACGCGGCGCCAGAGAATCTTCTTGAGCTTGAAGCCTTCAGCTTCGTGCTGGAAACGGTAGTTATCGAGCAGGGCAGCAATCATGTTGTTAGCCTCTGTGATAGCGTGGAAGTCGCCAGTGAAGTGAAGATTGATCTTATCCATAGGCAATACCTGGGCATAACCGCCGCCGGCAGCACCACCCTTCATGCCGAAGCAAGGTCCGAGAGATGGTTCACGCAGGGCAACGACAGCCTTCTTGCCAATCTTCTGCATACCGAGGGCGAGACCTACAGATACGGTGGTCTTGCCATTGCCTGCCTTGGTAGGGCTGATAGCAGTGACGAGGATGAGATGATGGTTCTTAAACTTGTTAGTGTCGATCTTGTCCGTAGTAATCTTAGCGATGTAACGGCCGTAGTTCTCTACTTGGTCTTCATGGATTCCAAGTTCAGCTGCAACCTCATTGATGGGGCGCAATTTTACTGATTTAGCTATTTCAATATCTGTCAACATAAAAAAATGTATTTGTATTTTGCTGCAAAGGTACGCAAAAGTATTCATATAATGGCATATCAATGTATAAAAAAACAAAAAGAGGGGGAGAAGGAGTTTTAATGTAGCTGAAAAAGGAGTTTTAATATATACGAAAAAAGAGGCAGATTCACATCTACCTCTTTTTTGTAATCTAACTAACTTTCTATTCTCCAATAGAAATACTACATTTTAAACTATATGTGTTAATTATCCACAGTCAGCCTGTGGCTGACCAAACCTATGAACTATCTTTCTATTTTCTAACGTAGAGCTTAAAGCCCTTGACGCTGCCCGGTGCCCCCTGCTCGGCACGTGGCAGATACTCGAAGGCTGAAATGGTAACCTCCTTACCCATATCCACGATTCCGAGATGTGGGAAGTTGGCACCCTTCTCTGTCTGCCAGTAGGTGCTTTCCTGGAGGTCGAACATCTTGTCGAGAGTAGAGTTACCCTTCTCGCTGTCAGCGTAGTAAGCCACCCAGTTGTTGCGGTCGATGCGGTTGCCCTGTGCATCCTGGAGATAAACCTCGGCGATGGCAATCTGGCTGTCACCGCTCTGGCTGCTCTCTGCCTGGATGGCGAAGTAGCGACCGGTTACAGGCTTGTCGAGCTTGATGGTCTGCCAGCCGTTGCCAGCCTTGAACTCGCCCTTCAATACTGGAGTCTCTGAATTGAGATCCATGCGATGACCTGGCTCGTTGTGCTTGCTGCTCTTTTCGAGGTTCAGCTTGTCGAGCTCTGGATGATCCTGGCAGAAAGCGGTAGGAGCCACGGTAGAACCTGGCTTGCCAGCTTCACCCTTAGGACCTACTACGTCGAGAACAATCACCTCATTCTTGCCCTTCTTCAACCAGCAACCCGGGAGATACAAGGTCTGCTGAGGACCTATCTGCCAGAAGCGGCCGAGGGCATGACCGTTGACGTAAACCTGTCCCTTGCCGAATGCCTCCATATTAATAAAGGTGTCGCCCACCTTCTTCAGGTTGAAGTAGCCGCGATAGTAACCCGCCTTGGTCTGGAGACCACGCATCTTGTTGGTTGGTATGGCGAGTGCCTTGACTGCTGTCTGGTAATCATCAGCGATGCTACTGTTGTTCCATCGGGTAGGGGTGAGGGCAAGTTCGCAATCCTCTTTCTGTGTAGTCAGGGTTACGTTGCCGATGATACCCTTGTAGTCCTTGATGGCACGGCCGAAGTTGATTCGTCCCATGCCTTCTACCACGATGGTGAGTTGTGCACCCTGAGGCATGGCTGGCAATTCGAGTGATTTCTCATTCTTCACGCGATCTATCTTGCCAACATACTTTCCGTTCACATATACCTGGGCAAAGTCGTGGAACTCGCCGGTCAGGGTTGATATGCCTTCGATGGCAGGAACCTGGGTTTCATAAACCATGGTGCCCCATCCCATATCCATATCCTCGAAGCACTGAGGAGCCTGGGTTTCCTTCTCCTTTCCGATACCATAGCTCAATGGCTTGTATTCGGTAAACTTGAACTCTGGCACCTTGATGATCTGCATCGGAGCCTTAGGCACGGCTGGCAACTTCTTGCCGTCGTTGTATTTCGCCATCATCTTCTGCAGTTCGTAGAACTTAGGAGTAGCCAATCCCCATTCGTTGATAGGGGCATCGTAATCATAGCTGGTTACGTCTGGCTGGAAACCAGGAGAGTTGGCACCTGCCCAGTGGCCGAAGCTGGTTCCACCGTGGGTCATATAGAGTGAGAAGCTGATGCCTTTGCTCAGCATCTCGTCCATTCCTTCTACCATATCCTTGGCAGGGCGGGTCTCGTGGCGTGCTCCCCACTTGTCGAACCAGCCGCTCCAGAACTCAGAACACATCTTAGGAGCATTCGGACGAACCTCGCCAAGACGCTTAAACTGCTGGTCGATGTTGGCACCTGTACCGAAGTTCATGGTCCAGGTCAGGTCATCGAGACCATTGTTCAGGAAGTTGGATGACCAGTCGCACTGGAAGAGGCTCACCTTATCAAATCCGCTCTTGCGGACGATATCACGGATGGCACTTACGTATGGCTTGTCCTTACCGTAAGAACCATATTCGTTCTCCACCTGAACCATGATGATAGGACCACCATTCTGTATGGTGAGTGGAGCCAGCTGCTTGCCCACTTCCTTCTCGAAGATTTCTACTCGCTGCATGAAGTAAGGATCCTGCTCACGCAGACGGATATCCTTCTTCTTGAGGAGCCACCAAGGCAGACCGCCCATTTCCCATTCTGCACAAACGTATGGACCCGGGCGAACGATGACATACATGCCGTTCTTCTGAGCCAGTCGGCAGAAAGCAGCCACATCGTTGTTGCCTGTGAAGTCGAACTTGCCTTCCTCCTGCTCATGTATATTCCAGAACACATAGAGGCAGACGGTATTCATGCCAAGAGCCTTGCACATCTTGATGCGGTGTTCCCAGTAAGCGCGAGGAATACGGGGATAGTGTAACTCGGCAGCCTTTACCACGAAAGGTTTGCCATTGAGAAGGAAAGTCTTGTCACCGATAGTGAAGGTGCCACCTTTCTGTGCCGCCATCATCTGAGCTGGTGCCAGTGCCAATAGTGAGGCAAAGGCTAATGTCTTGATAGAAGTTGTTACTGTCATTATATTTATTTTTTAGTATTCTCGATAAAACATTTGCAAAGATAACGGAAAATCCCCTTTATGAAGGGTAAAAATCGTTCAATAAAGGGGATTTTTCGTTAAAAAGGCACTGTTTCTATCATTTTTGCATAAAAGTCGTAATACTTCGTGGAGCCAACTGGGTGGTTCCATCGCAAATTCCAACAGGCGCTAAACTCTCGGCAGAGATGTCGCTGGTACGATACATCTGCCAGCTTTTCTGCTCCTGATTATCGAGTTGGAAGTTGACAGGCTTCACATCCTCAGAATAGTTGATTGCCACAATAACCCATTTGCCATCTGCATTCTGATAGGCAGAACACATTACACCGTAAGGGTCGTTGTAGCCTTCCTCTATCTGCTTTCCGTCGGCAGAAGTCGTAGCGATATCGAAGCGCTGGGCACCTGGACGGATAAAGCGAGAGTAGTTGCCGAGTGCCCACATCAACTTGGAATCTACTGCCCAGCCGCTCTTCCATCCATCCTTGCTGTATATGCGGATGAGTCCATCGCGGTAGTCACCGCCTGCAGAACGCCACCAGCTCCAGCTCTCGGCATTGGCATATACCAGGTCGTGATGGATGACACGAGCCACATAGAGGGCTGTCTTCATCGAGAAGTCGTAAGGAGTTCCGCCGCCAATCTCCTCATCGTTGCCCATGATGCAGAGTTCTGTTTGCCAGAACTTGATGTTCGTCTGCTTACATGCTTCCCTAATCTTCATTCTGATTTCTCTCATGTATGGAATTGGGGTATTAGTCCAGTAGCTGTGAGCACCGATGAGAGGGAGGAGTTGCTTGGTCTTGCCCAGATAGGTCTGCGTACTGTCCTTGGTGAAGAAGGAGTTGATTTCGTAGCCTCGCTGCCAGTCGGCCATGTGGGTGCCGAGCATGCAGCGATAGTCGCTCGACTCATTGATGAGAATCTCGGTGTTGAGCTTGTTTTTTACCAATGCTTTGCTTACCTCCTTTGCCACCTTGGCAAACTCGCGGTTGGTGGCTGGGGTTCCTTCCTGCTTCGGTCCTGTCCAGTTCCAATGTCCATCCGGCTCGTTGATAGGGCTGATGTAGTTGATGTGGATGCCATCGTGCTCTTCGATGCCTTTGAGAGATGTGGCGATGAACTTTCCGAATTTGCCGTAGCAATCATCCTTCAGATTGATGGTGCCGCCGCGCCCTGTGTTGGTTGCGAGTCCGTTCTTGGTATAGAACACGGGTGCTGAGTTACAGAAGGCGAGGAAATAAGGCACACCTCTCTGCTTGGCGAGCTTGAGGAACTTGCGCTGTCCAGCCTGTTTGCTCCAGTCGTAGGTGCCGTCAGCATTGAGAAAGCATTGGGTTCTTGTGCCCGGCTGAATCTGCGAAGCCTCTCCCTGTTCCTCGCTTCCGGCTCCCAGATTGAATCGCCAGATAGACAAGCCGATGCCTTTAGGTTTGCCTAAGGCATCATTCTCGGTAGAGAAGAGCCAGTCGGCAATCTGCTCCTGCTGTTTCTCTGACCATAGACCGAGAAACTGCATACTCCAGGCATCGCTGGCACCGAAGTGCTGGATGTGCTGTTCCGGGCTTTGGGTAAGGATGGTATAACGGGTTGTTCCTTCCTGTGCTGCCTGCATGTTGATGCTGGCGATGAGCAATGCAGATAAAGCACCGTATTTCATATAATTATGTGCCATAATAGAATTTTTTGTTTGATGAGTTGTTCAAAAGGCAGATGGATGCCCTTGCTGTTATTTTATCACGAATTTCTTTCCGTTTTGGATATAGATACCCTTGGCGAGTCCTTCTGTAGAATCTGCATGTTTGCGAACCAATTTGCCCTCGATGCTGTAGATGTCATTGCTACCGGCCTTATCTGCCTTGATATGGCTAATGCCAGTATTGATGGCATCTTCGAAATCAATCACGATGGTTACAACGCTCTTGGTTGGGATGGCAATCAGCTTATCCAGACTGAAACTGCTCTTGATGTGCTTCAGGTTTTCTTTCGCAGATGTGCGGTAAACGTTGATATCCTTGGCAGCCTTCTGTCCCTCAATGTTGATGCGGACGCTGCTTTGTGTAGCCATCATGTTAACATATACCAAAACGATGCGTTTGCCGTCGGGAGAAAGATAGGCAGAGCCCAGAAGCTTATTGAGATCTTCTTCCTTATTGGTGATATGGTCGATACGCTTGTAACCAGGGCGGATGAAACGGCTGTAGTTGCCGAGTACCCAGAGGTTACTGTTGTCGGTGATGGTACCGCCGTTCTGGATATCACCATAGCTCTCGTTGTTGTTATCGCCCTGGGCATTCATTCGCAAGAGATAGAAGCGGTTCTTCTGTCCCCATTTCTCTTGTGCGAAAGAGGTCCAGTAGCTCCATGATGCCATATTGCCGTAGGTGAGATCACAGTGGATAAGCTTACCCATATAGAGCGAGATGTCCATATAGCTGGCTGCATCGTAACTGGAAGGGAAACCTGCTGAAGTGGATGGCTCCTTATCGAGCATGCTCCATTCGGTTTGATATACATCGAGATTGTATTCCTGAGCCTTGTTCCATACGTTCTGGCGGATGTCCTTCAGATCGGCATTCGTGCCGAAGGTCCAGTAGCTATGACCGGCGATGGCTCTTTTCAGGTTTTTCAAGTCGCCGATGTAAGTACTGCTGTTGCTGGCATTGAAGAATGCCTCTATCTGATTGTTGGCTCTCTTCTCGGTTCCATCTTGATAGAGTGCCTTCCATTGGCATGCCTCCGGCAAGAGTATCTGGGCAGAGAGTCCCTGCCTGGTAATGCTCTTGTCCAACTCTCGTGCGAGCTTGGCGATGCACTCGTTGGTCCATGGTGAACCTTCCTGACCTTCTGTCCAGTCGTATTGTGGCTCGTTTACTGGGTCGATGAGGGTTATGTTGTAGCCTTCGTCGGTGAAGTGCTTGGTTGTGGTCGTGAGGAAATCAGCAAAGTCGGCATAGTGATTATCTGAGAGATTGCTCCCGTTCACACCCTTGTTGGCGTATGCCTTGCCGTTTTTGGTAAATTGTACTGGGGCTGAATTGGAGAAAAGTAGGAAATGATCGACTCCATATTTCTTGGCTTGCTGCATGAAGTACTGTTGACCTGCCGACTTGGTCCAGTCGTAATTGCCCTTGGCATCCAGAAAACAGTAGCCACGTCGAGTGATATCTTCGATACCGCTTTCACTGCCTTGTTCTGCAGAACCGGCACCCAAGTTAACGCGCCACATAGAGAGACCGATGCCTTCTGGATTGCCATCGGCATCCATTTCCTGACTGAAGAGCCATTTCGCCGACTTTTCCTTTTCAGTATTGCTGAAATATTTGCCTACAAAATCGGCTGTCCAACAGTCGCTTGAACCGAAGTCTGCTATGGTCTGGTAGCAGATATTGGGATTTACGGTGACCGTGTATGAAGATTGCGCATGTAAGTTGGCTGTCATCATCAAGGCAGCTGTGAGGCTGAAGATGGATGTTTTATTCATTTTTCTGAGGCTCATATATAATAAGGTATATAGTTTATGAATATTTTAATGAGCGAAAGGGGGCAGAACAAGATATTTGCCCTGCCCCCTTGATATTTTAGTTGTAACCTTCGTTCTGCTTGATGGTTCCGTTACTCATAGTGATTTCTGAGTTAGGGATGGCAAAGAGAAGATCGCGAGGTGCCTGGAAGTTGATTCCTTCGTTGCTGTTTTCCTGCTGATTGGTGGTCTCGTATGGGTCGGTAGATTCCTCCATGTTATACTTCACGAAGGTACCGTTAGGACCGAATACGTGTTCCATCATTGTCTTTCCATCATCCATCTTCCAGCGGCGCAGGTCGTCGAGGCGGGTTCCCTCAAGTGCCAGCTCCAGACGGCGCTCGGTGCGGATGGCATCACGAAGGGCTGTGCCTGTGGCGGTAACTTCTGGAAGTTGAACACGCTGGCGTACCTTGTTGAGTGCCCACTGTGCCTCACTGTCGTGATTGAGAGCATTCTCTGTCTCTGCATACATCAGCAATACCTCTGCATAGCGGAGCAAGCGGATGTTCATTGGATTGTGAGGTGCATCGTATGGACTAGGACGTCTATTCACTGGGATGAAGAGCTTCATGTTGCAACGGCCAGACTTATGCTTGCTGGCTGAAATCACGTATGGGTTGTCTTCATTCCAGGTTGGGTCGCCAGGAACATCGGTCTGACCGTCGTGAAGGATTGTATAGCGAAGTCGAATCTCATCTCCTGCATCCTCGAAAGCCTTTTCCAGGTTACTGGTAGGAAGACCCCATGACCAACCTGCGTCGTCACGTGAGCCAACCAAGACTGAGTATCGCTCACCCAGAGAATACTGTGTATCATCGCTGGTCTGAATCTCGAAGAGACTCTCCTTGCCATTGTTGTAGTCGATGTTCCAAACCTGGCTGAAGTCATCCATCAGTTCATATTCCGGTGTTCCGCTGGCATGAGAGCCACGGCAGGTGAGTTCCTGCAGGATAGGCTCAGCTTCAGCATACTTGCCCTGGTAGAGATATGCCTTTGCCAACATACCCTTGGCTGCACCGCTAGTAGCACGACCGATGTCGCTGGTTGATAACTCTGCCTTCTTTGGAAGATCGGCGAGGGCATCCTTGAAGTCCTGCTCAATCTGAGCGTAGGTTTCAGCTGTGGTAGCTCGGGTGATACCCTGAACCTCTGAAGGCATCTTGAGTGACATTACCAGTGGCACACCGCCAAAGTTCTTCACCAGTTCGAAGTAGTAGAAACCGCGGAGGAACTTAGCCTCGGCAATCAGGCGCTTCTGATACTTCTCGTCGTTGAATTTCAGCTGTGCAATCTTTTCGATGGCAATGTTGCACTGGGTGATACCCTTGTAGCGATACTGCCAGAAGTTCTGTACGGCATTACCCAAGTCGATGGTGTTGCCAGTAAACATAGCTGCTACTCTATATTCACCCGGGTCCTGTGTGGTGTTACCCATCCAGCAATCATCGGTGGTGATGTTGCAGAGGTTGTAGAATTTGTAAATCTGCCACCAGTCATCGCATGCGATGAAGTTATAGCAACCGGTAATCTGCTTTTCGCACTCTTCCTCGGTAGTGAAGTAGTTCTCCATGTCTTGCTGACCGCGGATAGGCTCCTCAAGGAAGTCGGAGCAAGATGTCAAGCCCATGGTCAAGGCAGAAGCCAAGGTCAAACCTATGATATATCTTTTCATAATTTTGTTTCTTATTTTAATGATTACATATATTATAATAATGTTTATTCCCTGCGATTAGAAGCTCATGTTCAAACCAAAGAGGAAGGTACGTGGGTTAGGATAACCTGTGTAGTCGATACCAGCCTCTGTTACACTCTTACCCATTGATGCTGCTTCTGGATCTGCACCAGAGTAGTTGGTGATGGTAAAGAGGTTCTGAGCTGAGAATGACAAACGCAAGCTCAGCTTGTTGTTGAACCACTGCTTAGGCAAGGTGTAGCCAATCTGGAGCAACTTGCAGCGGAAGTAAGAACCATCCTCTACGAAGAAGTCGCTTACTCGCTTGTAGTTCATGTTGGAATCATTGACAGAGAGGCGAGGGAATTCTGCATCAGTGTTGTCGGTTCTCCAGGTCTTGTCGTAAGTGCCGGCATATACATTCTGACCGTCGGTTCCTGCATAACGACCGATGTTCTGATTGAAGATGTCGTTGCCGAAGGTTCCGTAGAAGTTGGCTACGAGATCGAAGCCCTTGTATGCCGCATTCAGGTTCAAACCTACCATGAGGTCTGGGAATGGATTACCGATATGAGTCTTGTCATTGCTGTCGATGACACCATCATTATTCAGATCCACGAAGCGAAGGTCTCCTGGTTTGGCATTTGGCTGCAATGACTCGCCATGCTCGTTGGTGTATGACTTCACCTCTGTCTCGTTCTGGAAGATACCTGCTGTCTTGTAACCCCAGAACTGGCTGAGAGATTCACCCTCGGCATTGCGAACGATGTAGTCGCCGCTGAATCCACCTGTCCAGATGTAATCGCCATTCAATTTCACTGCCTTGTTCTTTACCTGAGAAAGGTTCAGACCTATGCCGTAGGTGAAGTCTTGGATCTGGTCGTTCCAGTTGATGCCAAGTTCCCAACCAGATGCCTTCATTTTACCTACGTTCTCCCACATCTGTCCGTTCCACATTGGGTAACCGAGGATGAGGAGGTTGTCTTTCTTCATCAGCATATCGTGAGATGTCTTCTCGAAGTAATCCGCTGTAATCTTCAGGCGGCTCTGGAGAAGAGCGAGGTCAAGACCCACGTTCCAGTCCTCCACGGTTTCCCACTTCAGGTTAGTGTTTCCGATACCGCTCACAGTAGAACCGATGATGCGGTTTGGAGTTCCACCGAATACATAGGTTGTTGTACCGATAGAGCTGAGATATGCCGAGTTGTCGATGTTCTGGTTACCAACCTTACCCCAACCAGCACGGATCTTGATGTCATCAAACACCTTCTGGTTCTTCATGAACTCCTCGCCGGTAAGGCGATAAGCTCCAGATACAGATGGGAAGGTAGCCCACTTGTTGTCCTTGGAGAACTTGGAAGAACCATCCACACGGATAGATGCTGTGAGGTAGTACTTCTCTGCATAGTTGTACATCACACGTCCCAGGTAAGATACCAGCGAAGTGAAGCAGTCTGTACCCGTAGCTGCTGGGTTCTTGGTTCCTGAGCTAGGGTAGCGCAGAGACTCATCATTATTTGGAATATTCTCAGAGTAAGCATTAGCCCAGTAGTCCTGGAAGCGCTCCATAGTGTAACCGCCCATCAAGTTGATATTGTGTTTCTTGTTGAGGGTTGTCATGTAGTTCACGGTGTTGGTCCAGTTCCAGTCCACCCAGTTCTCCATCTTTCTGGTAGCATTGTTGTTCTGGTTCTGCTCCAAGTTGTCGATGAAGAAGTTTACGTTGAACGAATCTGTTCTGCGGAAGCGGGCGTTCAAACCGAATGCAGATTTGATGGTCAGTCCTTTGATAGGGGTGAGACTTACGTATGGAGTTGCGAGCAATCCATATTCGCTAGCACCAGAGTCCATACGTGCCATAGAAGCCACTGGGTTCCATTCCTGGTTGTTGTGAGAACGCTCATAGTTGCTGTATGGATTGCTGGTCCATTCACTCTCTGCACGCATTACTGGAGTTGTTGGATCCATCGCCATGATGGCACTCATCAGATTTGGTGTGTCATCCCACTGCTCGTAGCGAGGAGTGAAGTCAACACCTGCCTTGACAATCTTATTGAAATTGTATTCGGTAGAGAAGCGTGCAGAGAGTTTCTGCCACTGACCTACCTTGTACTGAGAGTCCTGCTTGTAGTAACCGATGCTTCCAGAGTAAATCATCTTGTCGTTACCGCCAGAGAATGAAAGGTCATAGTTCTGCTGTACGGCTACATCGTTGATGCATTCTTTCCACCAATCGGTATAGGTATCAGCACTTCCCTTGAAAGGAGAAACGTTGCCATCGTTGGTATAACGGGTATCGTAAACTTTTTTATACTCCTGCGAGTCTGCCATATTCTGCTTCTTCAGCGTCTGGAGACCTACGGTGGCTGTTACATTGAATTTGGCATCTCCCTTCTTGCCTTTCTTGGTGGTGATCAAAATCACACCATTCGAAGCACGGGTACCATAGATGGCTGATGCAGAGGCATCCTTCAATACCTGCATGCTCTCGATGTCGTTCTGGTTGAGGAAGTTGATGTTGGTACCTACAGGCATACCATCTACAACGTAGAGAGGGTCTGAACCATTCACGGTGGTGACACCACGGATGATGACACGAGGTGAAGCACCAGGACCACCGGCGCCACTGATCTGTACACCGTTTACCTGACCCTGGAGGGCATTCATTACGTTGCCGGTAGAGAGCTTTTCCAGCTTATCGCCCTTGATAGCTGAGATGGAACTGGTGAGGTCGCCCTTCTTTACCTGACCGTAACCGATGACTACCACCTCGTTCAAGTCGTTGGCATCGTCCTTCAATACGAAGTTGATCTGTGAACGGTTGCCGATTTTCTCTTCCTGGTTTGCCATACCTACGTATGAGATAACGAGGGTAGCGTTCTTGTCGGCATCGATGGTATAATGACCATCCAGGTCGGTAACAGCACCTTTGTTGCTACCTTTCACCTTGATGTATGCTCCAATAACTGGTTCGTTGTTGCTGTCCACGACAGTACCCGTCACTTTCACGCTCTGAGCGTTCATATTGAGGGCAAAACTGGTTGCCATGGCTGCTATGATATATTTCTTGTTCATATTACTATGTTTCTAATATTCTAGATGACTGTTCTTTCACACGTGTTATACTATTTGATAGGGATGATGCGAGAACGCAAGAGAGCGTAGTCGAACTCGAAGAGATACTTTCCTGTAGCAGGAACCTTTACCTTCTTCATGTTGTCACCGCCGTTGAGCTTGTTGGCCTCGTTCTCATCCGAACCATCGAAGCGCCAGTAAGGCTCTGGCCACCAACCCCACCAGTGAGTCTGGCTGATGGTGAATTCAATCTCATCACCTGCCTTGAGGTTCATTTCGCGATAGAGGCGATATGGGTTGTTCTTGTCCTGATTCAAGATGAATGCACCTGCGTTCTGATTGGTTGTCCATTCGCTGGCTCCCTCTGGCAAGTAACCCTTACCGGCCAGACAAATCTGTGCAGGCTGTGCACCGGAACCGTCGTTGAAGTCAATTGTGGTAGAACCGTTGAGGGTCATCTTCTTGGTTGTAGGGGTATATTCCTCTACCTTGTATTCACCTGTGATGATGTTGAAGTTGATTTCGTAGTAGCCCACCTTTTCCAAGATGATAGGCTTTGCATCGCTAGCCTTGCGGGTGAGCAAACCTGTCTTCTCGTCAACACCGAAGCAGAGAGGAACGAAATCGGTCTTCTGTGGAATGAAGCGTATGCCTGTGCCTGGCTTCTGGTTGTAGTAGCGGGCACGATACTGGAATTCGCCTACGTGATCAACCAGCATTGGTACACCATAAACATCGCTTGTCAGTTCTGCTGCTGAGTTGACATCTGCAAGATACATCTTCTCAAAGTCAACCAAGTCGCTGACGATGATGGTGCTCTTCTGCTCGGTCATGTTGTCCATACTGTCATACACCTTGATGCTCATCTCGTAATCGGCATCTTCTGATGGGAATGTATATTCCTCGCTGTATTCGTACTCGGTACCAGAGAGTGTTACCTCGTCGTGCTTGTTGATGCCAGGAATATCAATGACCAACTTCTTTAACGACTTGTTGTCGGATACGGCAACATTGAGCAGGAATGTTGGGTCTTCCTTCATCACGTTCACCTTATTAGATGGTACTACTGTGAATACCGGGAAGGTAAAGTCGCCGTCACCCTTGATGGTGATGTTGGCTGTTGATACTTTTCCCACCACGTCTTCAACGGTCACTTCCAATGGGAAGCTGGAGTTGTCGGTCCAGTCGTCTGCAGGAGTATAAGCATAGTCGAGATTATACTCATGGAGCAGGGAATCTTTGTAGATGTCGAGCAGGTTGATGGTCTTGTCGAGGAGCATTCCCTCGTTCTTGAGTCGGATAGACTTGATACCGTCGGCATCGCTAATCTTACCTGTGATGTTGAAGGTACGTCCTGGTTCGGCATGAATCAGGTCTGATGTTAATGAAATCGTTGGATTCTGACCATCCACTGTAGGATAATCATCATCGCTACTGCATGCCTGGAATGTGAATCCACCCAAAGCAATTGCAGCCCATAAAAGGGCATTCTTTAGATTAAATGGTTGATGTGCCATAAGACATTCTTTTTAGTTCTTTATATTTGTTGTTTTGTTTATTATGCGTTAGTTGAGTAACTTTGCGTTAGTTGAACAACTTTCGTGTTGTTTATTCGGTTGCAAATGTACGGCGATTATTGAGAATCGATGGAGAAAAATCATTCAAATGGGGGTATAAATCGTGCACTGAAAGATTTGTGCCGCTGTTTTTGATGTTTTTTAGCTTGTTTCTTGCCTGATTTAAGGAGCTTTTTGCTAATTTTGCAGCAAATTTAAAATTAAAAACCATATACCTTCGATGAATATGATAGAAATAAAAAAGACACTTTGGGTGGTCTTCATCTGTTTGATGGGGCATATTGTTGCCTTGGCTCAGAAGTATCAAGTCAGACCATTGGATTTGGAGCAGGGCTTATCGTGCAATTATGTTGTAAGCATAGCGCAAGATAAATATGGCTTTCTTTGGTTTGCTACCGAAGAAGGCTTGAATCGGTTTGATGGTAATAGCTTCTTTACCTATTACAAGCAAAGAGACAGAAAGGGCATATCCAGCAGTGAGTTGAACTGTGTGATTGATGATGCCAAGAAACCTGTTGTCTGGATTGGAACCAAGAATGATGGTCTCAATTCCTTCAATTATCAAACAGAAGAATGGCATAGCTACAAGCATGACGGCAAGAATCCTTCCAGCATTGCAACGAATGATATTACGCATATCACACCCTCTGCCAATGGTAAGCTCTGGATTACCACCTATTGGAAAGGTGTAGAACTGTTTGATCCCGAAACCGACAGGTTTGTGCATTTTGATAAAGATAGAGTGCAAGGTTTGCCTGATAATCAATTGTGGTGTGTGCTCGATTTGGGAAATGGCAATCTTTTGGTGGGACATGTCAAGAGTGGATTATCCATCATAGATACCCAACATTTAACTGCCCGGAATTTTAGGCACAACGCCCAAGACATCTACTCTATTTCGGGTAATGAGGTGATTTGTCTGTATCGCGACAAAAAAGGAACGATATGGATCGGTACTAATATGGGTATAGATATTTACGACCCACTTAGCCAGCGATTTCTGCATGTGGCGGATCAAACCATCAAGAATCATCGTATTTTTGATTTCTGTGAATTGCCGAATGGTAATATGCTTGTAGCAACCGAGCAGATGGGTATAGCTGTATTGGATGTTGCCAACAAATCATTTACTGCAAGTATTCAGATTCCATGTTCTTTCATCAGCGAGGGGTTGGAAGAATTTAATCTTACGGGTAATAGTGTGCGATGCCTGTTGCTAGATAAATATAATAATGTATGGGCAGGATTTTATGGTAGCGGCATCAATTTTCTGACTCAATCTGTTGCGCCATTCAGTACCATCCGGGCTGGTGTTCCTGATCAGCTGGAACGACTTACGGAGAAATCTGTGATGGGATTGGCTTTCGATAAGAATGGGCAGCTATGGGTAGGTACTGATGGTAAAGGACTGAATGTCTTCTCGCCAGAAAGAAAACGATTGGCTACCTATGAACATGAAGGTGGCAGTATCGTGGCAGCTGCAACTCGAGATAGCAATGGTAATTTGTGGTTTGGATCTTTCTATCAGGGTGCTACCGTAAAGATGGCGGGTGGAGGTTTCCGCAAGGTTTTGCCAGATGCGCATGAAGATGTCAGATGTTTCTATGAAGATGACAAGCAGCAGATGTGGATAGGTACCGCTCATGGCATCTATGTGGTTGATATCAAGCGGATGAAGGTGGTAAATAATTATCATCTTGGCAATGATATGGTACGTGCCATCTGTATGGATGCCCAGCATAGAGTCTGGGTGGGCTATTTCGGCATTGGCATTGAGGTGTTTTCGCCTCAAATGAAGCGGATCAAGTCGTTTAATTCAACTAAGGGTGAAAAAGAATATATTCCTTCCAATGCGGTGAATCATCTGATGCGTGATTCCCAAGGTCGTATTTGGGCAGCTACCAACGAGGGAGCCATCTGCTTTGATGTAAAGCACCAGGATAGACACGTGATTTATGACCAGAGACAGGGAATGAGCAATATCCATGTGCGTGCCATTATAGAAGATGAGATGCACAACATCTGGATGAGCACCAATCGTGGTATCAGTTGCTTAAAGGCAGGACAAGCTGGTAGGTTTATCAATTTTAATGAGAAAGATAATGTCGTTAAGGCTAATTTCAACGATGGTAGTGTGACTCGTTCCGAACAGGGTATTATCTATTTTGGTTCGGCTCAGGGATTATGCTGTTTCCTGCCAAGACAAGTCTTGTCTGTCAACCGAGCTCCTAAAACGATTATAACTTCGTTGCGACTGATTCGTGGAATAGAGCAAACTGATAGTGTCATTAATCTTGCCATACGCAACCATATCTCGTTGGCGTATGATGAAAATTCCTTTGCGGTAAATTTTACCGTGCAGAACTTTGCCATGGAGAACCATGTGGAGTATAGCTATATGCTCTCTGGTTTGCAGAATGATTGGATTACTGCTCAGTATGGAACGATTACTTTACGCGATATTCCACCAGGAACCTATCAGTTGCAGGTACGAGCTCGCTTTCATAACCAGCCATGGTCTTCTGAAATAGCCGAGTTTACCATCATCGTTCGGCCTCCGTTCTGGCTTTCATGGTGGGCTAAGTTGTGCTATACCTTATTCGTTTTGGCGATAGTGTATCTGGCTTTGAGAATATATCAGCGTCATCTCCGCTTGAAATTCGAGTTGAAAGCAGAAAAGGTGAACCATGAGAAGGAACAGAAACTCAACGAGGAACGCCTGCGCTTCTTTACCAATATCACTCACGAACTTCGCACGCCACTTACGCTGATTCTCGGTCCGCTCGATGACATCTCGCATTCGTCGGATATTACGAAGACCGTGAAGCATAAGCTGGCGGTGATACATCAGAGTGCGGTGAGATTGAACGAACTGATTACGCAGATATTGGAATTCAGAAAGACTGAGACCGATAACCGTCAGCTTCGTGTAGTGAAGGCAAACGTGGTGGATGCCGTGCATGAGGTTTCTTTGAAGTACGAGGAATTGGCACAGAAGCCTGACGTAGCCATCAAGTTTGTGGCTCCAGAGAATCCGATTATGATGTATATCGACAAGGAGGTCATCGCCATTATCTTGGATAATCTGGTATCGAATGCCATCAAATATACCGATCAGGGTAATATTGATATCAGTGTGGAGCGTCGTCGCAGCGGGGAACGTCATCTGGTAGATATCACGGTGAGTGATACGGGCCATGGCATCTCTGCAAAGGCATTGCCGCATATTTTCGATCGCTATTATCAGGAGAATGGAACCCATCAGGCTTCCGGCACAGGTATCGGTCTCTCGCTGGTCAAGAAGTTGGTGACCCTGCATCATGGTGAGGTGAAGGTAGAAAGCAATCTGGAGCAGGGTACCAGTTTCATCGTCACTCTGGATGAGAATGAAATTTATCCCGATGCCTTGCGAGGTGATGAGAATGCTTCTGCTAAATTGCAGGGTAATGATGCTGCATCTGGTGTCCTCAATTTGGAGGAAGCTGTGCTCAGTGTGGAGAATGGCAAGCCGTTGCTCCTCGTGGTAGAGGACAATAGGGAGATACTCGACTATGTGGCAGAATCGTTTATTGACGAGTTTGATGTGTTGAAGGCTGGTGATGGTCGGGAAGGATTGGCTTTGGCATTGGATAAGGTGCCTGATGTAATCATTTCAGATGTCATGATGCCAAATATGGATGGCAATGCCATGTGCAGGGCCTTGAAGAAAGATATACGCACGAGTCATATTCCTATCATTCTTCTTACGGCGAAGGATTCTTTCGAAGCCAAGGAGAAGGGCTATGACTCGGGTGCCGATTCGTATATCACCAAACCTTTCACGCATTCGCTCTTGCGTAGCCGAATCCTTAACCTCTTGCAGCAGCGTCGGCGTGACAAGATGCTGATACAGGAATCGAAGGAAACCAATTTGGCACAGAAGAAAGAGCAGTTGAGGGAATCGCTCAATAAGATAGATCAGGAATTCTTTGACAAGTTGAATAAGCTGATAGAAGAGAATATCAGTGGTGATGTGGATGTTAACTTGATTGCCAGTAACTTGGCGGTAAGTACCAGTACGCTCTATCGCAAGATGAAGGCGCTCACGGGTATATCTACCAACGAATATATCCGCAAGTATAAGATGCAGTATGCCGAGCATTTGCTTCTGGAGGGTAAGTATAGCATCAGTGAGATCTCCTTTATGGTAGGTATGAATAGCGTGGCTTATTTCCGCCGGTGTTTCAAGGCTGAATATGGGGAGATTCCTTCTGAATATCTCAAGAAATTGCAGAAAATGTAATATTGGTGTGGCACAAATATCTTGATTTGCGCTGGTTGAATACTCAATAATAGGGATTTTAAGAGAAAGGGAAGAAAATCTTTGGTTTTTCTTCTCTTTTCTCATTTTATTATCGTATCTTTGCACTCGAAATTAAATTCAAAGAGAATGATCAAGTCAATAACGATAAATATAGGCTATCAGGCCAAGCAAGATAATGCTGGTGGGAATGGACTCATCGGTAACAGCAACGTACAGACACCTTGCGGACAAGGTGTATAAAAACCCGGGCACAAACGTGTTCGGGCTTTTTTTATCCCCACTATATATAATAAGGTGGAAATTGACTGGTTTAAAAGAATGACAGTGTGTACAATTATATATATTTATTAACTTATAAAATAAAGGATAAACGAAAATGATGAAAACAGAATGGAGAGGTTTCAAGGGAAACCAGTGGCAGAGTGAAGTGAATCTTCGTGATTTCGTTCAGAACAACTACACTAGCTACGACGGCGATGAGTCGTTCCTGGCAGAACCTACTCAGGCTACCAACACCCTTTGGGGGATGTTGAAGGAACTCCAGAAAGAGGAGCGTGCCAAGGGTGGTGTGCTCGATATGGAGACCGAGGTGGTTTCTGGATTGACAGCTTACGGTGCTGCCTATATTGGCGAGGGTACTAAGGAGTTGGAGAAGGTAGTGGGTCTGCAGACCGATAAGCCTTTGAAGCGTGCCTTCATGCCTTACGGTGGTATCAAGATGGCAGAACAGGCTTGTACTACATACGGCTACCAGCCATCAGAGAAGTTGCACGAGATTTTCCACAAGTATTGCAAAACTCATAATGACGGCGTGTTTGATGCTTATACCCCTGAGATGAAACTCGTGCGCCATAACCACATCCTCACTGGTCTGCCTGATACATACGGTCGTGGCCGTATCGTAGGTGACTACCGTCGTGTGGCTCTTTATGGTATCGATTTCCTCATCAAGGAGAAGCAGAACGACCTCGCTAACATGGGTGACCGTGAGATGATCGACGAGGTAATCCGTCTTCGTGAAGAGGTTTCTATGCAGATCAAGGCGCTCAAGGGATTGAAGGAGATGGCTCAGTTGTATGGTTACGACATCAGCCAGCCTGCTAAGAACGCTCGTGAGGCTGTACAGTGGTTGTACTTCGGTTACCTCGGAGCTGTGAAGACTCAGAATGGTGCTGCGATGTCTGTAGGTCGTATCTCTACATTCCTCGATATCTATATCCAGCGCGACTTGAATGAGGGTACTCTTACCGAGGATGAGGCTCAGGAGCTCATCGACCACTTGGTTATGAAGTTCCGTATGGTGAAGTTCGCCCGTATCCCTTCTTACAACGAGCTCTTTACTGGCGACCCAGTTTGGGCTACTCTCGAGGTAGGTGGTATGGGGCAGGATGGCCGCTCTATGGTTACCAAGAACGACTTCCGTTTCCTCCACACTTTGGAGAACATGGGTCCTTCACCAGAGCCAAACTTGACAGTACTCTATAGCTCTCGCTTGCCAAAGGCATTCAAGCACTATGCTTCTCTCATCTCTGTCAAGACAAGCTCTATCCAGTATGAGAACGACGATGTAATGCGCCCAGTTTGGGGTGACGACTATAGCATCTGCTGCTGTGTATCTGCTACACAGACAGGTAAGGAGATGCAGTTCTTCGGTGCCCGTGCCAACTTGGCTAAGTGCTTGACCTACGCTGTATCTGGTGGTGTTGACTCAAAGACACGCGAGCAGTGCGGTCCTAAGTATCGCGCCGTAGAGGGTGATGTATTGACATACGATGAGTTCATGCCACGTTTCATGGATATGATGGACTGGTTGGCTGGTGTTTATGTGAAGACATTGAACCTCATCCACTACATGCACGATAAGTACTTCTATGAGGCAGCAGAGTTGGCGCTCATCGATACAGATGTTCGTCGTACTTTCGCTACAGGTATCGCAGGTTTCAGCCACGTGGTTGACTCTATCTCAGCTATCAAGTATGCCAAGGTAAACATCGTCCGTGATGAGACAGGTTTCCCTCTCAGCTTCGAGACCGAGGGTGACTTCCCACGTTACGGTAACGATGATGAGCGTGCTGATGAGATTGCAGTATGGTTGCTCAAGACCTTCATGAACATGATCAAGAAGCACCACACATACCGCAATTCTGAGCCAACTACATCTATCCTGACTATCACATCAAATGTAGTATATGGTAAGTTCACCAGCAATATGCCTGATGGTCGTCCAGCTGGTGCTCCTTTGGCTCCAGGTGCTAACCCATCTTACGGTGCAGAGAAGAACGGTCTTTTGGCTTCATTGAACTCAGTAGCTAAGTTGCCATACGAGTATGCCCTCGATGGTATCTCTAATACTCAGACCATCAGTCCAGGTGCTCTCGGACACAACGATGAGGAGCGTGCCCAGACATTGGTAGGTGTATTGGATGGTTACTTCAACCAGGGTTCTCACCACCTGAACGTGAACGTATTCGGTATCGACAAGCTCAAGGATGCGATGGAGCACCCAGAGAAGGAAGAGTACCAGAACTTCACCATCCGTGTAAGTGGTTACGCTGTTAAGTTCATCGACTTGACACGTGAGCAGCAGCTCGACGTAATCGCTCGTCAGGCTCACGAGAGACTCTAATCAATTAGAAGAATAAATATTGCCCGCTAGATTTTCTTTCCGAGGATATTTAGCGGGCATTTTTAGCTTAATTATAATGACTAAAGGATTTGTACACAGCATAGAGAGCTTTGGTTCAGTAGATGGACCAGGCATCCGATTTTTGATTTTCCTGCAAGGTTGTCCCATGCGCTGCCAGTTCTGCCACAACCCGGATTCCTGGAAGACGGGAGTAGGTGAAGAGTGGAGTGCCGATGACCTGCTGGATAAGGCAGAGAGATTCAAGAGTTATTGGGGAGACAAGGGTGGCATCACCGTGAGCGGTGGAGAAGCCCTGATGCAGATAGACTTTCTCATCGAACTCTTCGAGAAAGCCCATCAGCGTGGCATCAATACCTGTCTCGATACATCAGCCCAGCCTTTCAGAAGAGATGGAAAGATTTTCGAGAAATTCAAGCGTCTGATGGCTGTTACAGATACGGTCCTTCTGGATATCAAGCATATCAATGATGAAGAGCATCGTAAGTTGACGCTTCATAGCAATAAGAGCATACTCGATTGTGCCCGCTATCTCAGTGAGATTCACAAGCCGGTATGGATTCGTCACGTCCTTATTCCAGGTATTACCGACAAGGATGAATACCTGGAAGAGTTGAGAGACTTTCTCTCTACGCTCAGCAATATCCAGCGCATAGATGTATTGCCTTATCATACGATGGGCATCTACAAATATGAGAAGCTGGGAATCCCTTATCCGCTAGATGGCATAGAACCTCCTGGCAGAGAACGTGTGGCTCATGCCGAATCTATATTGCAGAAGGCATTATAGACTTTTGTATTGAGTGCTATGGAGTTACCTTTTGTTAGCGATAATGGAGTTGTGAAAAAGTCTAAAATCCAGGCATGTTTCTTATGGTATCATATATGTTTCAAAAGTATGCGACGTTGGCTTATGCCTTACTTGACGATGAATTAAGCCTTACTTGCTGTTCAAAAGAGCCTAACGTAACATTCAATTAAGCCTAACGTAACGCTTAATTGGGGCTTAATTGGATGGTAAGTAAGGCTCTTTTGCAAGGCATTTGTGGCTCTTTTTGCAATCTTTTTGGGCTTTTTTGCAACCTTTCGGGTTTCTTTTGCGTCTAAGCATCAGAATATAGGAAATTTAAAATCGAAAGAGTATGAAAACAATGAGTATTTGGGTTGCTTCGGCAACTTTGTTTCTTGCCTCTATGGGCATCTGTTCCTGCAGTATGGGTTCTACCACCACTTCTGAAATGAAGGGGGGCCTGGAGTTTACGCAGGATGATTTGAGAGAGAAGCCTTTCAAGGCTATCGACGTGGATATGGTTGCCAGTGTCTATTATACACAGAACGACGGCGATGAATGCAGCGTTCGACTGGATTACTCTGCCATCAAGGATGCTGAGTTCGTTCAGAAACTCAAGGAGAAAATCAAGGTGGTGTATCGAGACGGCGAGGTGAAGATCGGTCTGGCGGGAAGACTCAAGGTGCCAGCCATGTGTAACTCTGAAAAGAATAGATTGAAGATTTATATCACTAGCCCCGACCTGGTGAAGATTACCCAGGAAGGGGTAGGGGCTTTCTATGCCAAGTCTGTCAACAGCGACCGTCTGGAAATCGATAACGAGGGCGTTGGCTCTGTCAGTATCAAGCAGATTCTTGCCAACAGACTGGATGTTACCAACGAGGGTGTAGGCTCCGTCAGCATCGATGATGCCAAGGGAGACGTGATGAAGATTGACAACGAAGGTGTAGGCTCCGTAAAGGTTGGCAATGTGGCGATGGGCGACCTGAAGGTGGATAACGAGGGTGTAGGCTCCGTTACGCTCGATTTCTTCAAGGGCGGAAACCTGAAGATCAACAATGATGGCGTGGGTAAGGTAAGCGCCAAGGTTGACTGCCAGGTTCTGAATGTTGATCTGGATGGTGTTGGCGGCGTGCATCTGAGCGGTGTTGCCGGCAAATATACCCGTCATAAGGATGGCGTTGGAAGCATCTCTGATGGAGGTCTGAAGGTTGGCAGATAACGTAAGTTATTGAAAATCAAAATAAAAAGACAGGGAGGATGAAAGCCCAAGTTAAATTGCGAAGAATTGAGCGATTTAACTTGGGCTAAGTTTCTTCTTATTTTTCTATTTTTTCTTTTATTTATTTTCTTTTTTATCTTTTCTTCTTGCTACTTCTTCTTGTCGTTTTTTCTTTTCTTTTTTTCTTTTTTTCTTTTTCTTCTTCTTAAAGAAAATCTCTGTTAGCCATTTTTGACAATTAGAAGTCCCACTTCACACCCAGGCAAGGGCGAACCTTTGCTCCATCGGTGCTGCCGAAGTTATTGGTGATTTCTACCTCACCACCCAGACTCAGGTTCTCGCAGCCGAAGTGCTGACCTACATTGTACCACAGCTGTGGCTCGGTGATGAATACTGTATGGCGGGTCTTAGCCTTGCCGTCGCCATCTACAGTTCCGTGGGTTTCCCACCAGAAATCAGCGAAGCCGTCAAACTTCAATCCCTTTACTCCGAAGAGGTCGTTGCAGGTCCATACGGCAGTCAACTGCATTGGAACATTCTGGTCGGTCTTGCGGATGGTCTTGTAGAGAACATCCAGATTCAGGGTGTTCTTGTAGGTAGCATCGTGAATCAGATACTCCACACCGAAGAGCCAGGCATTGTTGATAGGGTAGTTCTTGGTGATACCACCATTGTACTCTACGTGCAGGCTCCAGTTCTTCATGCTGCTGTTCTGCCAGAAGTTCAAGGCACGTGAAATCTCGGTATAGGTGCCGCCCTGGGCTACGTTTGGACTGTTAGGGTCCATCTTGTCGTAGTTGAAATCGTGGTCAACGAAGAAGTAGGTGCTTCCCCATTTGTCCTGCTTGAACATCTCCAAGGTCAGGGTTACATACTTACGGTCGGTACCGAAATCATAAAGAATCTGTGCGTTGGTCTGTGCAAGAGTCTTGCTTGCTGGAAGCAATGCCAATGCCATCAGCAGGAGGCTTTTTAATTTTCTCATAACAATGTTTTCTTGTTTTTGATGATAAAGTTTAAAATATGATACTGAACTAAAAAAGACTGCGAATATGATACCCGCAGTCTTTTTTTGTACATATAAATCAAATCGGTTTTTCCTTTGCTTAGATGTAAATCCAATCTTTTTTTCTTGGCTTAGTAAGCGAAGAGAGGATAATCCTTCATGGTCTCGTTCACCTTCTCACGAACGCGGGCGATGACCTTCTCATCCTCTGGTGAATTCAATACTTCCTCGATGAGCTCTGCGATGAGGTGCATCATATCCTCCTTGGCGCCACGGGTTGTCATGGCAGCTGTACCCAGGCGGATACCTGAAGTCTGGAAGGCAGAACGTGAATCGAATGGAACCATGTTCTTGTTCACTGTGATGTCTGCTGCAACGAGCGCATTCTCAGCTACTTTACCAGTGAGGTCTGGATATTTACTTCGGAGGTCAACGAGCATAGAGTGGTTGTCTGTACCACCGCTTACGATACCGAAACCGCGACCCATCAGATCGTCTGCAAGAACGGCAGCGTTCTTCTTTACCTGCATTGCATACTCCTTCCAGGATGGCTGCAGGTTCTCATTGAAGGCAACAGCCTTGGCAGCGATGACGTGCTCCAGCGGACCGCCCTGCTGACCAGGGAATACGGCGGAATTCAAGAGCATGCTCATCTTCTTCACTTCGCCCTTCTTGGTAGTCAATCCCCATGGGTTGTCAAAATCCTTGCCCATCAGAATGATACCGCCACGAGGACCGCGGAGCGTCTTGTGGGTAGTAGAAGTTACGATGTGAGCGTACTTCAATGGGTTGTCGAGCAGACCTGCTGCAATCAGACCAGCAGGGTGAGCCATATCAATCATCAGAAGGGCACCCACCTCATCGGCAATCTTGCGCATGCGGGCATAATCCCACTCACGGCTGTAAGCGCTACCGCCACCGATAATCAGCTTAGGCTTGTGCTCCAGAGCCAGCTTCTCCATCTCATCGTAATCCACACGACCCGTCTCCTTGTTCAGGTTGTAGCCGATAGGGTTGTAGAGAATACCAGAAGTATTGACGAGGCTACCATGAGAAAGGTGACCGCCGTGGTCGAGATTCAATCCCATAAAAGTATCACCCGGCTTGAGTACGGCGAGCAATACGGCAGCGTTAGCCTGAGCACCAGAGTGAGGCTGCACGTTGGCATACTCAGCACCAAAGACTTTCTTCACGCGTTCGATGGCAAGGTTCTCTACGATATCCACCACCTGGCATCCACCATAGTAGCGTTTGCCCGGCAGACCCTCTGCATACTTGTTGGTAAGGTAAGAACCCATAGCGTTCATCACCTCGTCACTCACGAAATTCTCAGAAGCAATCAGCTCCATACCTTTCAGCTGACGCTGATGTTCTCTTTCGATTAAGTCGAAAATCTCTTGATCTTTAACCATTTCTGTTTACTTTTTATGGTTGATGTTTATTGGATTCGTTACTTGCAAAGCTCCACTTTGCCCAATTGCTGCTCCTTGTCGCAGTAATGGCAGCGTACGATACCGAGTACCTTATCTACGGTGTGGAAGAGGGTCTGCATAGGCTCGTTGTTGGTGATGCACTTAGGGTTGTTGCACTTTACAATGCCCTTGAGTGTATCTGGAGTCTCTACGGTCTTCTTCTCTACGATCTCGTAGTCCTTGATGATACTCAGTCCGATGTTAGGAGCCACCACAGAGAGGCGGTTGATTTCCTCGTCGGTAAAGTACTTGTTGGCAACCTTGATGATGCCCTTCTTGCCGATCTTCTTGGAAGGCAAGTTGTAGCCGATGGTAACAGGAGTGTCCATCTTCTCCAACTGGAGCAGGTTGACTACCTGATAGGTTTTTTCGGCTGGTATATGGTCGATTACGGTACCGTTCTCGATAGCCGCAACCACTAATTGACTTTTATTGTTTCCCATAATTAATCACTAATAAATAATCACTAAACACTACTCAATAATGGTCTTGTCGTTCTTCACGTCCTCCAGTGTGATACCGAGGCAGTGGCAGAAGATAGCCTCACGGGCATAGAGACCATTCTGAGCCTGCTGGATGTAGTATGCATGTGGATCATCATCTACATCGTATGCAATCTCGTTGACACGTGGCAGCGGGTGCATGATCTTCATGTTCTCCTTCGCCTTGCAGAGCATGTCGCGCTTCAGGATATACACGTTCTTCACACGCTCGTACTCCATCAGGTCGCTGAAACGCTCCTTCTGTACACGGGTCATATAGAGAATATCAGCGTCGGCAATCACATCCTCATTGAAATCCTCGTGCTCCACGTACTTGATGTTGTGCTCCTTGCAGTAGAGTTTGTACTCCTCTGGCATGGCAAGCTCCTTAGGTGCGATGAAGTGGAAGGTAGGATTGAAGTGGCGCATAGCAGTGATAAGTGAGTGAACGGTGCGGCCATACTTGAGGTCACCCACAAGATAGATGTTCAAGTTCTCCAGGGTTCCCTGGGTCTTGAAGATAGAGTAGAGGTCGAGCAAGCACTGTGATGGATGCATGTGGGCACCATCACCGGCATTGACGATAGGCACTGGAGCTACCTCGCTGGCATACTGGGCTGCACCCTCGATGAAGTGGCGCATGGTGATGACGTCAGCGTAGTTGCTCACCATCAGAATGGTGTCCTTCAGCGTTTCGCCCTTGGTCGTGCTGGATGTCTTGGCATCAGAGAAGCCGATGACACGGGCGCCAAGGCGATTGGCAGCTGTCTGGAAACTGAGTTGGGTACGAGTAGATGGTTCGAAAAAAAGGGTCGCTACGACCTTTCCCTTCAACAACTCCCTGTTGGGATGCTTTTCAAACTCTTGCGCCATTTCGAGGAGGTACATGATTTTCTCCTTCGAGAGGTCGGCAATCGTCACAAAATTATGTTTTTCCATACGAATTTTGATTGAATGTTCTGAAATCGCCCCCAAAGTTACATATAATTTCTGATTTATGTGCGAGATTTCGAAACTTTTTAGTAATTTTGCACAAAATAAATGAAGAAATAGTGATGAGAAAACATTTTATCTATACGTTATGGGGCATTTTTGCCACCTTTATCGTGTCGGCGATGCTTGCCTTCTTTGCCATCTGGAATGGATGGATCGGTTACATGCCAGACATCGAGGATCTGCAGAATCCTATCAGCAGATTCGCCACTCAGGTGTATTCCTCTGATGGAAAGGTGCTGGGTACATGGAACCTGAACAAGGAGAATCGTATCGTGATACCTTACAAGAAAATGTCACCTTATTTAATAAAGGCACTGGTTGCCACGGAGGATGAACGATTCTATGAGCATTCGGGCATCGACTTCCGTGCGCTCGGTCGTGCCATCGTGAAACGTGGACTCCTGGGACAGACCAATGCCGGTGGTGGATCTACCATCACCCAGCAGCTTGCCAAGCAGCTCTATTCAGAAAAGGCATCGAGTACCTTGGAGCGACTGCTGCAGAAACCGATAGAGTGGGTCATCGCCATCAAGTTGGAGCGATACTATACCAAGCAGGAAATCCTGGCACTCTATCTCAACTACTTCGACTTCCTGCACAATGCCGTGGGTATCAAGACGGCAGCGAATACCTATTTTAATAAGGAACCGAAGGATCTCACCCTCACCGAGGCGGCTACGCTCATCGGTCTCTGCAAGAACCCTTCGCTCTTCAACCCAGTGCGCTATCCGGAGCGTGCCCGCGACAGAAGAAACGTGGTGCTCTCGCAGATGGAGAAGGCGGGCTATCTGGATCATGCTGAATACAGCCAGTATTCGGCAGAACCGCTTACGCTCAACTTCCACCGTACCGACCATAAGGATGGTTCGGCTACCTACCTGCGTGAATATCTGCGCAAGTATCTGATGGCTACCCGTCCGGAAAGAAAGGATTATGCATCGTGGAACTATGCTCAGTTTGTTACTGATTCCATCCTCTGGAATACTGATCCTCTGTATGGATGGTGCAACAAGAACTTCAAGAAGGATGGTTCTCCATATAATGTATATAGCGATGGCTTGAAGGTGTTTACCACCGTGGACAGTCGTATGCAGCGATATGCAGAAGAGGCTGTGTATCAGCACGTGGCGCGCTATCTGCAGCCAGCCTTCAGCAAGGAGGTTTCCCGCAAGCCAAGTTCGCCATACAGTGACAAGCTGACCCCTAAGCAGATCAAGGCTATCCTGAACCGCAGCGTCACCCAGTGCGAGCGCTACCAGCAGATGAAGGAAGCGGGATGCTCGGCAGAAGAGATTCACGATACCTTCCGCAAGAAGATTCCGATGACCGTGTTTACCTATCATGGCGACATCGATACACTGATGAGTCCGCTCGATTCCATCCGCTATTACAAGACCTTCCTGCGCAGCGGATTCATGAGCATGGATCCTAAGACTGGTGCCGTGAAGGCATACGTGGGTGGATTGGACTATACCCACTTCATGTATGATATGGTAAGCCTGGGAAGAAGACAGGTGGGTTCTACCATCAAGCCATTCCTCTATAGTCTGGCGATGGAAAACGGTTTCTCGCCTTGCGATCTGGCGCCTAACCGTCAGCAGACCTATATAGTAGCTGGCAGACCATGGACACCTAGAAATGCCAACCATTCGAGATACGGACAGATGGTTCCGCTGAGCTGGGGATTGGCACAGAGTAACAACTGGATCAGTGCCTATCTGATGAGTAAGCTGAATCCGGCGCAGTTTGTCCAGCTGCTGCATGACTATGGTATCAACAACCCGGATATTCACGCCTCTATGAGCTTGTGTCTCGGTCCGTGCGAGGTGAGCGTAAGCGAGATGGTGAGTGCCTATACAGCCTTTGCCAACCATGGTATCCGTACGGCTCCGATGTTTGTGAGCCGCATCGAGGACAACGAGGGTAACACCATTGCTACCTTCCAGCCACGAATGAACGAGGTGATCAGTGCCGACAATGCCATGAAGATGCTCACCATGATGATGGGCGTAGTGGATAATGGTACGGCAGGAAGACTGCGCTACCGTTATAAGCTGGAGGGACAGATTGGTGCCAAGACGGGTACTACCAATAACAACAGCGACGGATGGTTCATCGGCTTTACTCCACAGCTGGTAAGTGGCTGCTGGGTAGGCGGTGAGGAGCGCGATATCCACTTCGATTCCATGAATATGGGTCAGGGTGCTACCATGGCGCTGCCTATCTGGGCTATCTTCATGAAGAAGGTGTATGCCGATACCTCGCTGGGCTACAGTCCGGAGGTGAAGTTTGATATCCCTGCCGATTACAACCCATGCTATCATGTGGGCAGCGGTGGCGAGCAGGATGATTTCGAACAGGTAGATGCCATCGACGAAGTATTCGAATAATTCCTCGGGAAGTGCTCCTGATGCCGTCATCAAAAGGCTATCCGCCATTTTTGCACTCATTTCTTTTAAATAGTGCAAAAATGGCGGATGTTTTTTGCTTATCTCCATTATTTTTTGTATTTTTGCAAAGTTTTAGGGCTCTTGTGCCACAAATGCGTGATGACGAGGAGGTTCCCAAACACTTGATAAAGAGAAAATAATAAAAAAACATTATAATGAACGTTTCATACAAATGGCTTAAAGAATACGTCGATTTCGACTTGACACCACAGGAGACTGCCGATGCGCTGACCTCTTGCGGACTCGAAGTGGACGCTTTGGAGGAAGTACAGTCTATCAAGGGTGGACTGAAAGGTCTTTACGTAGGTAAAGTGTTGACATGCGAGGCGCATCCTAACAGCGATCACCTCCACGTAACAACCGTTGACTTGGGCAAGGGCGAGCCACAGCAGATTGTCTGCGGTGCGCCTAACGTAGCTGCCGGTCAGAAGGTTATCGTCGCCGACCTGGGCTGTGTGCTCTACGACGGCGACCAGAGTTTTACCATCAAGAAGAGCAAGCTGCGCGGTGTAGAGAGCTTGGGTATGATCTGTGCCGAGGATGAGATTGGCGTGGGCACTGCTCACGATGGTATCATCGTGCTCCCAGAGGATGCTCCTGTGGGTCAGCCTGCTGCTGAGTACTATCACCTGGAGAGCGACTGGCTCATCGAGATTGATATCACAGCCAACCGTGCCGATGCACTCGGTCATTGGGGTGTGGCACGCGACCTCTATGCCTGGTTGAAGCAGAACGGTTATGAAACCAGCCTGCATCGTCCATCTTGCGATGAATTCGTAGTAGATAACGAGGAGCTTCCTATCGACGTAGAGATTGAGAATACCGAGGCTTGCAAGCGTTATGCCTGTGTAAGTATCACCGACTGCGAGGTGAAGGAAAGCCCTAAGTGGTTGCAGGACAAGTTGAACATCATCGGCTTGCGACCAATCAACAATATCGTGGATATCACCAACTACATCATGATGGCATACGGTCAGCCATTGCACTGCTTTGATGCCGACATGGTTACCGGTCATAAGATTGTGGTTCGCACCCAGCCAGAGGGCACCAAGTTCGTGACCCTGGATGGCGAGGAGCACACCCTGGGTGAGCACGACCTGAGCATCTGCAATGCCGAGGAGCCAATGTGTATCGCCGGTATCTTCGGCGGTAAGGGTTCTGGTACTTACGAGACCACCAAGAGCGTGGTTCTGGAGAGTGCTTACTTCCACCCAACATGGATCCGCAAGAGCGCTCGCCGTCATGGTTTGAGCACAGATGCCAGCTACCGTTTTGAGCGTGGCGTAGATCCAAACGGACAGATTTATGCTTTGATGCAGGCAGCCATCCTCTGCAAGCAGTTGGCTGGCGGCAAGGTTTCCATGCAGATCAAGGATGTATATCCAGAGCCAATGCAGGATTTCCCAGTTCGCCTGAACTATGAGTATGCTCACCGTCTCATCGGTAAGGAGATTGGTGCTGAGACCATCAAGAGCATCGCTACATCTCTCGAAATGAAGATTGTGAAGGAGGATGCTGAGGGTATCGACCTGCTGGTTCCTGCTTATCGTGTGGATGTTCAGCGTCCTTGCGATGTGGTAGAGGATATCCTCCGTATCTACGGATATAATAATGTGGAGATTCCAACCCAGTTGAAGAGTTCTTTGACAGTTCAGGGCGATGAGGACAAGGCTTATCACAGCCAGAACCTCGTGGCAGAGCAGTTGGTAGGTGAGGGCTTCATGGAGATTCTCAACAACTCTCTGAGCAAGTCAAGCTACTATACAGACCTGGAGCTGAACAAGTATCCTGAGGAGACAACCGTGAAGGTGATGAATCCATTGAGTGCTGATCTCGGCGTGATGCGTCAGACCATGCTCTTCGGCGGTTTGGAGAGCGTAGCCCGCAACATCAACCACAAGAGCCAGAACCTGAAGTTCTTCGAGGTGGGTAACACCTATATATATAATAAGGAGAAGTGGAGCGAGGAGAGTCCTATCAAGGCTTACTCTCAGGAGGCTCACATGTCACTCTTCATCACCGGTAAGCGAGTAGAGGGCAGTTGGGCTCATGCCGATGAGCAGAGCAGCATCTACGAGTTGAAGGCTGTGGTAGAGAATATCCTCCGCCGTGTGGGTATGCCACAGAACAACCTCGTTATCAAGCACAGCGACAACAACATCTTTGCCAAGGGCGTGAACTATGAGACCCGTGCCGGCAAGGTATTGGTAGAGATGGGTATCCTGAGCAACAAGCTGAAGAAGGCATTCGATATTGAGCAGGATGTATTCTATGCCGATGTTCACTGGGATAATCTGGTGAAGACCGTGAAGAAGGTGAACCTTACTTACACAGATATCAGCAAGTATCCATCTGTGAGCCGCGACCTTGCATTGCTCGTTGACAAGAACGTAGAGTTTGCACAGATTGAGCAAATTGCCCATCAGACAGAGAAGAAGTTGCTGAAGAGCGTGGTTCTCTTCGACGTTTATGAGGGTAAGAACCTGCCAGAGGGCAAGAAGAGCTATGCCGTGAACTTCATCCTCCAGGATGAGGAAAAGACATTGAATGACAAGCAGATTGATGCCATCATGAAGAAGCTCATCGCCAACCTCACAGGCAAGCTCAACGCAGAATTGAGATAATGCAGAATGCGATTGACGCAGAATAGAGATAATATTATAAACAAAAACGATAAACATTTAAAATTTTATTCCAATGGGAAGAGCATTTGAATATCGTAAAGCTACAAAGCTGAAAAGATGGGGCCACATGGCCAAGACATTTACTAAGTTGGGTAAGCAGATTGCCATCGCTGTAAAGGCAGGCGGTCCAGAGCCAGAGAACAACCCAACCTTGCGTGCTATCATCGCTAACTGTAAGCGTGAGAACATGCCTAAGGACAATATCGCTCGTGCCATCAAGAACGCTTGTGGCAAGGATACCAGCGATTACAAGGAGGTGACATACGAGGGATATGGCCCTCACGGAGTGGCTGTCTTCGTTGATACATTGACAGATAACACAACTCGTACAGTGGCTGACGTTCGTTCTATCTTCAACAAGTTCAGCGGTAACCTGGGTACAACAGGTTCTCTGTCTTTCCTCTTCGACCACAAGGCTGTGTTTACATTCAAGAAGAAGGAAGGTCTGGATATGGACGAGATGATTCTTGACCTGATTGACTACGGTGTAGAGGACGAGTTCGATGAGGACGAGGAGAACAACGAAATCACTATCTATGGTGCTCCTACAAGCTTCGGCGAGATTCAGAAGCACCTGGAGGCTGAGGGCTTCGAGGTAACTGGTGCTGAGTTCACCTACATTCCTAACGATTTGAAGGAGGTTACTGCCGAGGAGCGCGAGACTATCGACAAGATGGTTGAGAAGTTGGAGGAGTTTGACGATGTTCAGACTGTTTACACCAACATGAAGCCAGAAATTCCTGCAGACGCAGAATAATGATGTTGCAGCAGGAGAAACAGAATAAGTTGACCAAGGTTACTTATCAGACTCATGGTACCTGCTCTAAGTACATCTGTATCAGTGTTGATGAGGATGGAAAAGTGCAGGATACCCAGTTTATCGGCGGTTGCGATGGCAACACCAAGGGCATTTGTGCCTTGATTCAGGGTATGAAGGCAAAGGAAGTCATTGCCCGACTGAAGGGTATCACTTGTGGCAACAAGCCTACAAGCTGTCCAGACCAGCTGGCTACAGCCTTGCAGGAAATGGGATATTAAAACAATAAATCCGCAGAACTTAACGGATGATACGGAAAGATGATGATTCCGTTGATTCTCGTTTAAGTTCTGCGGATTTTTCGTTTCACCGCTTTACGACAGCGTATTTCGCTTCATCGCTTATCAGCAGTTTCTAATCCTTCTAATATTTGAAGACGTCATCCAGCAGAACCTCCTTCGGATTCTTGGCTGAATAATAAACGAAGCGGAAGGTGAAGTGAGCATCCTTGTAAACCTTCAGACCGGGGTTGTTGTCCAATGCCTCTTTCTGGAGTTTGTGGAGCTTATCCTTGTTGGCATCAATCGCCTTCTTGTTGTCCGCTTTGTTGCGAAGAGTCATGTAATAAGAGAATACGCGGGTGTTCTTGTCAAACACGGCGCTGTCTGTTCTGCTGTCGTTTACGTATGGGGTAGGGCAGTATTTCTCTGTGTATTCCTTAGCCTCACGAACCGCCTTATCTTCCAGACTTTCAGTGCAAGATACGACCAAACTAGCTAAAAATATGCTATAAATTACTTTTTTCATCATTATTATATAAATTTTTTGCAAAGATACGAAAAAAAATACTATCTTTGCACTCCAAAGAGAGAAAAATTGTATGGAGAATATAAATAAGATAAGAAATTTCTGCATTATTGCACATATTGACCATGGTAAAAGTACCTTGGCAGACCGATTGTTAGAGAAAACTCAGACCATCAAGATTACTGAGGGTCAGATGCTTGATGATATGGATCTGGAGAGGGAGCGTGGTATCACCATCAAGAGCCATGCCATTCAGATGGAATACAAGGCAAAGGGTGGAGACACTTACATCCTCAACCTCATCGATACTCCGGGACACGTCGATTTCTCTTATGAGGTTTCTCGTTCCATCGCAGCGTGCGAGGGAGCGCTCTTGGTGGTTGATGCCACCCAGGGTGTTCAGGCACAGACCATCTCTAACCTCTATATGGCTATTGAGCATGACCTGGAGATTATTCCGGTCATCAACAAGATAGATATGCCTTCGGCTATGCCGGAGGAAGTGGAAGATGAGATTGTGGATCTCATCGGTTGCAAGCACGAGGATATCCTCCGTGCATCCGGTAAGACCGGCGAGGGCGTTGAGGATGTACTGGAGGCGGTGGTGAACCGTGTTCCGGCTCCTAAGGGAGATGACAAGGCACCACTCCAGGCTTTGATCTTCGACTCTGTATTCAATTCATTCCGTGGTATCATCGCCTACTTCAAGATAGAGAACGGTGTGATCCGCAAGGGCGACAAGGTGAAGTTCTTCAACACCGGAATGGAATATGATGCAGATGAGATTGGTGTACTGAAGATGGATATGATTCCCCGCAAGGAATTGGGTGCCGGTGAGGTAGGTTACATCATCTCGGGTATCAAGAATGCTACCGAGGTAAAGGTGGGTGATACCATTACCCACATCGCACGTCCTTGTGAAAAGGCGATTGCAGGATTCCAGGAAGTGAAGCCTATGGTCTTTGCCGGCGTTTATCCTATCGATCCTAGCGATTACGAGAATCTGCGTGCCTCATTGGAGAAGCTGCAGCTCAACGATGCTTCGCTTACCTTCTCGCCTGAGAGTTCGGTGGCACTGGGCTTCGGTTTCCGATGCGGATTCCTCGGATTGCTCCACATGGAGATTGTACAGGAGCGTCTGGACCGTGAGTTCAATATGGATGTCATCACCACCGTTCCTAACGTATCCTATATGGTATATGACAAGCAAGGTGGTGAGAAAGAGGTACATAACCCATCGGGACTGCCTGATCCAACGCTGATCGACCATATCGAGGAGCCATATATCCGAGCTACCATCATTACAGCTACCAGTTATATCGGTCCTATCATGAAGCTCTGTCTCGACAAGCGTGGAGAGCTTATCAATCAGGAATACGTGAGTGGTAACCGTGTGGAGCTGCATTTCATGCTGCCATTGGGCGAGATTGTAATCGATTTCTACGATAAGCTGAAGAGTATTTCCAAGGGATATGCTTCTTTCGACTATCATATCGATTCCTTCCGTCATTCCGACCTGGTGAAGCTGGATATCCTCTTGAACGGAGAGCCTGTGGATGCCTTGAGTACTTTGACCCATCGCGACAACTCTGTGAGCTTCGGCCGCAGAATGTGCGAGAAGCTGAAGGATCTGATTCCACGTCAGCAGTTTGATATTGCCATTCAGGCTGCTATCGGTGCGAAAATCGTAGCCCGTGAAACTGTGAAGCAGGTGCGCAAGGATGTTACTGCCAAGTGTTATGGTGGTGACGTGAGCCGTAAGCGTAAGTTGCTGGAGAAGCAGAAGAAGGGTAAGAAACGTATGAAGCAGATTGGTAACGTAGAGGTGCCACAGAAGGCATTCCTTGCGGTGCTGAAGCTTGACTAAGAGATTCGACGATATAAATTTTAATAACTAGGAGGAACTTGAATTATGAGTGATTTTAAGGTTATCACCCCTAAACGCGACATAGCCAGAGAGCTTGCCCGTAGGTATAGTACGATGACTCATGACGAGTTGGATGTACTGGAATCTATCCTGGAACCCATCAAGTATGGCAAGGGCGAAAAGATTCTGGTAGAGGGTGAAGTGTGCAGAAACATTTCTTATATCGAGAAGGGATTGGTACGCCAGTTCTATACCAAGTATGATAAGGAGGTAACAGAACACTTAGGTGTTGACCATTCTATCTTCATGTGTATTGAGAGTCTGTTCCGAGAAACCCCTTCTTACCTCCAGGTTGAGGCTTTGGAGCCTACCTTGGTGTATGCTTTGCCGAAGGCGAAGCTTGAGGCGGCTGCCATAAGAAATGTAAACATCCAGATGCTTTACCGTAAGATTCTGGAAGAGAGTTTGATTCAGTCGCAGGTACATGCCGACCTGATGCGATTCGAAACTGCGCCTAATAAGTATAAGCGTTTGTGCGAGATGAATCCGCAGGTGGTGCTCCGTGCGCCGCTTACGTATATCGCAAACTATCTGCAGATGACGCCTGAGACTTTGTCTCGCATCCGATCAAACACTTTGATGTAATGATTATCATAAAAAAATGGTGTAACTTCTTTTTTTGAAGCTACACCATTTTTTTGTATTTGTATTTCTTTTATTCAAGTTCAGTTATTCAGCAGTATAGAGGAATCGCTTGATACTCTTCTTAGGAGTCTTCTCAAACTCCTCATCGTGGATGCGAATCTCGCTTACCTTGCTGTAGGCAGGAACCATCGTATTGAGCTCCTGACGGTTCTGCTCCATGATCTCTTCCAGTTCGCTTCTGCCCAGGTTCAGAGACTGAGCCTCGTCGAAGTCTGGATATACCAGAGCCACCAGCTTGTCGCCCTTCTGGATTACCACGCTCTCTGCAACGAGGGCGAGAGAATTGAGCTTATCCTCGATTTCCTCAGGATAGATGTTCTGACCGCTGGCACCGAGCAACATGTTCTTGCTGCGGCCCTTGATGAATACATTGCCGTCGCCATCCATGGTTCCGAGGTCGCCGGAATGATACCATCCGTTCTCATCGATGGTCTGCTTGGTTGCCTCCTCATTCTTGTAGTAACCCAGCATCACGTTAGGACCCTTGGCAAGGATTTCGCCTGGTACGTTCTCCGGATCCGGACTGTCGATGCGAACCATCATGTGGAGCGCAGCCTTACCGCAAGAGCCCGGAACGAAGTTCTTGTAATCTTCGTAGCAGATGATAGGCGCACATTCTGTTGCACCATAACCCACTGTATATTTGAAGCCCACGCCGTGGAGGAATCTTTCTACTTCCTGATTGAACGCAGCACCGCCGATAATCACCTCATAGAAGTTGCCACCGAAGGCATTGGTTACCTGTTCGCAGATCTTCTCCTTCACCTTCTTGCTGATAACAGGCATGTGGAGGAGCATGCGCATACGGTTGTTCTGAATCTTAGGGAATACCTTCTTGCGGATAATCTTCTCGATAACCAGAGGCACTGCGATGATCACTGATGGCTTGATGCGTCCGAATGCCTCGGCGATGATGGCTGGGCTAGGGATGCGGGTGAGATAGAAGATGTGGCAGCCCTTGATGAATTCGAAGATAAATTCGAACGACATGCTATACATGTGTGCCATCGGCAGGATGCTGATGACTGAATCTCCAGCCTTGATCTTCTTGCCCAATACATTCTCGGCAAAGTCGGCATTGCCCCACAGCGCACGGTATGGAACCATCACGCCCTTGGAGAAACCGGTAGTACCACTGGTATAGTTGATCATAGCCAACTCGTCAGGATCCTGTTCGATATAGTAGTTGACGTGGTTCTTGCGGAAGTACTTAGGATACTTGATGCCGAACATCTCGTTGAGGTGCTCACGGGCATAAGTCAACTTGTCGGTACGTGAAACCACGAGCGAGTAATCTGGAATGTAGATGATACCTTCCAGACCCGGCATCTTGGTTGCATCTACCTGTGTAGCAACAACGTCGCCCACGAAGAGCAGCTTGGCATCGCTGTGGTTCACGATGTTGTGAATCTGTTCTGGCATGAACTCATGCAGGATAGGTACGGCGATGGCTCCATAGGTTAGGGTAGCGAGGAAAGCCACTGCCCAATTGGCACTGTTTCTACCGCAAAGAGCAATTTTGTCGCCCTTTACTACACCGGAGTTCTCAAACATGATGTGCAGCTTCTCAATCTTGCGTGCTACATCGTGATACTGCAAGGTAGCTCCCTTGTAGTCGGTCAAGGCATCCATATCCCAATGGTCTATGATGCTCTGCTGGATAAGTGCGTTAAAGCTAGGAATTTCCATATTCTATTATTTAACGATTTTCTAAGTTTATTTTTTTCTCGTACTTGAAGTCTCTATCTCAGGATTACGCTTTGTTTCACGTATTATATCACGTCCTGGTAGAGGTAACGCTTGATAGACTTCTTGGCTGTCTTTTCAAATTCGGTGTCGTGCAGCTGGATGCGTGATATCTTTGCAAAGCTAGGCATCTGCATATTCAGTTCCTTTCGGTTCTGCTCCATGATGTTGGCGAGGTCTTCGTCTGAGAATCCCAGTTCCTTGCTCTCTTCCATTTCCGGATGAACGAGTGCCACGAGCTTGTCGTCCTTCTGCAGTACGATGCTCTCGTTGACCATAGCCATGGAGTTGAGCTTATCCTCAATCTCCTCTGGATAGATGTTCTGTCCGTTAGGACCGAGCAGCATGTTCTTGCTTCTACCTCTTACGAAGAAATGTCCGTCGGCACTCATCGTTGCCAGGTCGCCCGTGTGGAACCATCCATCTTCATCAATCACGGCATCGGTAGCCTCCTGGTTCTTGTAGTAGCCCTTCATCACGTTGATGCCACGGCAAACCAGTTCGCCTGCCACGTTTTCAGGGTCATCGCTCAATACCTTCACCTCCATGTGCTTCACGGCAACACCACAGCTGCCTGCTACATAGTTGTCCTGATGGGCGAAGGTGATGAGCGGAGCTGTTTCCGTAGTACCGTAACCCATGGCGATAGGGAAGCCGATGCTGATGAAGAAGTTCTCTATCTCCTTGTTGAGTGGAGCACCACCCACAACCACCTCGTAAGGACGCTCGCCGAACTTGCGCAGTACAAACTCGCGAACCTTCTCCTTGATGCGCTTGTTGATGACAGGCATGTTCATCAGCAGTCGGGCACGGTTGGTCTGGATATGTGGGAACACTTCTTTTCTCACGATCTTATCTACCACGAGTGGTACGGCAAAGATGATGTCTGGCTTGATTTCTGCCAGCGCCTCTGAGATGAGCGTAGGGCTCGGAAGGCGGGTGAGGAAGAAGATGTGGTTACCCATTGCCATATTGTAGATGAACTCGGTCATGAGTCCATACATGTGAGCCATCGGAAGGGTAGAGAGGATGTTGCAGTTCTTGCCGATCTTGGGACTTACCGTATCCATCAGATAATCGAGATTACCCCAGAGGGCTCTGTATGGCAACATCACACCCTTGGAGAAACCTGTGGTTCCGCTGGTGTAGTTGATCATCGCCAGTTCTTCCGGATCATCCACATGATATTTCACATGCTCAGGGCGGAAGTACTTGGGATATTTATGACCAAACATTGCGTTGAGATGCTCGCGGGCGTAAGTCAGTTTCTCTGAACGGGAAATGACGAGTGAATTATCCGGCAGATAGATGATGCCTTCCAGTGTAGGCATTTCATCGGGAGTAATCTGCGTAGCCACCACATCACCCACAAACAGGAGCTTGCTCTCGCTATGGTTCACGATGTTGTGAATCTGCTCTGGTTTGAATTCGTTCTGTATAGGCACGACGATTGCACCATAGGTGATAATAGCCAGGAAAGCTACTGCCCACTGGCTACTATTTCTACCGCAGACGGCAATCTTGTCGCCCTTCTTCACATCGCTGTTTTCAAACAGGATGTGCAGTTTCTCTATTTTTCTGGCAACATCGTGGTACTGGAGTGTAGCGCCCTTGTAATCGGTGAGCGCATCCAAGTGCCAATTCTTGATGATGCTTCTCTCAATATACGAGTTAAAACTTGGTATTGAATTCATTGCACAATTAACAAAATTTTGTGCAAAGGTACAGAAAATACTGCACACCGCAAAATAAAATGTGCATTATTTTATAGATTAGCGTAAAATATTTTAGAAACTAGGTAAAAATATATAGTTTTATCCCATTATTGCCATTTACTGGTGGCAATAATGGGATAATTTTACACTTATTCATCTATCGTGAATCATTTATTCATCTGCCATGAATCCTATTCGTATCTCATCGATTTGGCTGGATGGATATGAGAGATGAGGTAACTTGGCGCTACCAGCATGAAGATGCTGATGAGGAGGGTGGCTACGTTAAGTGCCACGATAAAGAGCCAGTTGAACTCCACCGGTACCGTACTTACGTAGTAAGTCTGGGCATCGAGCTTCACCATTCCCGTGAAATGCTGAAGGGCAAGAAGTCCCAGTCCGATGACATTGCCAAGCAGCATTCCCTTGCCGATGATGAATACGGCAAACCAGAGGAAGGTGTGGCGGATGGTCTTGTTGCGGGCACCCAGGGCTTTCATCACTCCAATCATCGAAGTGCGCTCCAGGATGATGATGAGCAATCCGCTGATCATCGTTACGCCTGCCACGATGAGCATCAGTCCCAGGATAATCCATACATTCAGGTCCATCAGGCTGAGCCATTGGAAGATGTTCGGATTCAGTTCCTTGATGGTGGCGCTGCTGTAGGTTTCTCCGTAATGATCTACGGTACGGTTCACCTTATTGATAACATAGTCTTCCGTCTCGTTGAGCTTGTCGAAGTCCTTCACGGTCAGCTCGGCACCGCTTGCCTGGTCATCCTCCCATCCATTCAGCTTCACGGCTGTATAGAGGTCGGTATAGACCATCAGTTCATCATACTTCTTGAGATTGGTCTCGTAGATACCCGCGATGGTGAACCGGCGCATTCTCACGCCCTGGTTGTCGATGAAGTAGGCGAAGATGCGCTCGCCGTTCTTCAGCTTCAACTTGTCTGCCATCAGCTTGGAAATCAGAATCTGGTTATGGCTGGCTTTGTCATTAAACTTCGGTATGCTTCCTTCCACCATATTCTGATGGATGAAGGTAGAATCGAAATCCGGTCCCACACCCTTGAGCACTACGCCCAGGAAATCGTTGTCGGTCTTGAGGATTCCTTCTTTCATGGCAAAGCGCTGCACATGTTTCACGCCCGGAATCTTCTGGAGTACCTTCACCATCGAGTCGTTCATCACCACCGGATACTGGTTCTGCTGCTGCAGGGTCATGAAGTCGGCCACCTGGATATGGCTTCCGAAGCCAATCACCTTGTCGCGGATGGTGTGCTTGAATCCCAGCACCACGCATACCGACATGACCATGATGGCGAGTCCGATGGCAACACCGGCTGTGGCAATATGAATAGCAGGGCGAGAAACCTTACGTTTGTCGCCCTGATCACTATATAATCTCTTTGCTATAAACAGAGGAAAATTCATATTTCGTTCTTCACTTTCTTATAGTCCTTCATCCTCCACTCTTCCCGGATAAGCCTCAAGTGCCTTGGCAAGAACAATCAATGCGCGGTTCAGGTCGTCCTTCTTCAAGACGTAAGCCATACGCACCTGGTTTCTTCCGGCTCCAGGAGTGGTGTAGAAACCGGAGGCTGGAGCCATCATCACGGTCTCGCCCTCATATTCAAACTCTTCCAGACACCAACGGCAGAACTTGTCTGAGTCGTCGATAGGCAACTTGGCTACGGTATAGAAGGCACCCATTGGGATAGGAGAGTAAACGCCCGGAATACGGTTGAGACCGTCGATCAGACACTTGCGTCGTTCCACGTACTCATCATATACATCGCGATAGTACTCCTCGGGTGCATCGAGTGAAGCCTCGGCAACAATCTGACCGATCAGTGGAGGAGAGAGACGAGCCTGACAGAACTTCATCACCGCCTTGCGGATCTCCGCATTCTTGGTAATCAGGGCACCCACACGGATACCACACTCGCTGTATCGCTTGGATACAGAGTCGATGAGCACGGTATTCTGCTCGATACCCTCCAGGTGCATCGCACTGATGTAAGGGCTGCCGGTATAGATATACTCGCGGTAAACCTCATCAGAGAAGAGGTAGAGATCGTACTTCTTCACCAGATCGCGAATCTGGTTCATCTCTCTGCGGGTATAGAGATAGCCGGTAGGGTTGTTCGGGTTACAAATCAGGATGGCACGGGTGCGCTCATTGATGAGTTCCTCAAACTTCTCCACCTTAGGCAGGGAGAAACCTTCCTCGATGGTAGTGGCGATGGTACGGATCTTGGCACCCGCCGAGATGGCGAACGCCATATAGTTGGCATAGGCAGGTTCTGGCACGATGATCTCGTCTCCTGGGTTCAAGCAACTCATGAACGAGAAGAGCACAGCCTCAGAACCTCCCGATGTGATGATGATATCATCGGCAGTTACGTTGATATTGAATTTCTTGTAATAATCTACTAGCTTCTCACGATAACTGAGATAGCCCTGACTTGGAGAATACTCCAAGATGGTGCGGTCGATGTGTTTCAGCGCATCGAGACCACACTGTGGAGTAGGAAGATCAGGCTGACCAATATTGAGGTGATATACCTTTACTCCACGTTTCTTTGCTGCGGCAGCTAATGGAGCCAACTTCCTGATAGGTGACTCTGGCATTTCAAGACCGCGTACAGATATTTCTGGCATCTTTTCTAAATAATTCTTTCTGTTATTAACCCTAGCAAGCAGTTTCCTCTTCCAGGCACGGTACTTACCCAGCCTTATCAGATGAAACAATATCTCGCAAATCGACTGCAAAGATACGTAATTTCATTGAAAATACGTAATAGATTGGGTTAAAATTTGATTTTTTAGTAAAAAACTCTTTATTCTGTTGTTCTTCTCCATTCTTTTTTATAACTTTGCATCATCTTTCGGCGCTTTCGCCCTGCCTATCATATAATAGGTGGAAAGGGAAAAGGTGGGCTGGAAAAGGATAATAAAACAAAGATTTTAAACATTAGTAAAAGGAAAAGAAATTATGAGAAGTAGAACAAGCACTTGGTTTGAGACAAAGGTTAAATATCAGAAGACAATGGAGGATGGTTCGGAAAAGGTGGTTTCTGAAGCATACGTGGTTGATGCCCTGAGTTTCACCGAGGCAGAGAGCGCTATTATCGACGAGATGTCTGTCTATGTAAGCGGCGAGTTGAAGGTCAGCGGTATCGGTAAGGCTTGCTATGGAGAGATTTTCTTCAGCGATATTGATGATGACGACAAGTGGTACAAGGCTAAGCTCCAGTTTATCACCATCGATGAAAAGTCTGAAAAGGAGAAGCGCTCTAATGTTACATATCTCGTACAGGCTAAGTCTTTGGCTCGTGCACTCCGCTATATCGACGAGGTGATGGGCAAGACTATGATCGACTATGATGTAGTTGGCTTGAACGAGACTAAGCTGATGGATGTTTTCGAGCACCACGCTCCTGGCGACAAGAAGGAGGAGAAGAACGACGTGCCTGAGTACGAGCAGCAGAATCAGTAAAGTAAGGGAGGAAGAACTATGTATGATGTAAAAGGAAATCTTCATGAAGTGTTGGGCAGCTTGCCTGCAGGGGTTAGCCTTGTAGCCATCAGCAAGTTTCATCCCAACGAGTTTATTGAGGCGGCGTACGCCGAGGGGCAGCGCATCTTTGGCGAGAGCCATGAGCAGGAACTTGCCAAGAAGGTGGCTTCCCTGCCTAAGGATATCCAGTGGCATTTCATCGGTCATCTGCAGACTAACAAGGTGAAGTACATTGCTCCTTATATCTCCATGGTTGAGTCGGTGGATAGCCTGAAGCTCCTGAAGGAGATTAACAAGCAGGCTGCCAAGCACGACCGCGTGGTGAAGGTGTTGCTGGAACTGCATATCGCCGAGGAAGATACCAAATCGGGGCTTTCGCTCAATGCCTGCCGTGAACTCCTGGAGGCTGGCGAGTGGCGAGAGATGCCTCATGTGCAGATATGCGGCTTGATGATGATGGCATCGAATACCGATGATGAACAGCAGATTGCCTCTGAATTTGATGAGGCTGCCAAGTTCTTCGATGAGGTAAAGGCAAAGTATTTCGCCGATGATGATGCCTTCTGCGAGCGCAGCTGGGGTATGAGTCACGACTATCATATCGCTGTCAAGCACGGCAGTACGATGGTGCGTGTGGGTACTACCATCTTCGGTCCTAGAATCTATTAAAAGAATATGAAAAATCCCTAGACGATAGCTGATATCGCCTAGGGATTTTTGTTTTATTCCTAATGGAAATTGTATCTGATGTTTTTAATGATTGTCTTCACTGTTAATGATGATTGTCTTCATCATTAATGGCATTTGTTCTTATCCTTAATGATAATCTATGTTCAATAGTGTTGAACCTATGTTCAGCACTGCTGAACTTAAGTTCAACACTATTGAACATACATTCAACGACGCTGAACGTAACTTTCTATTCATAGCGGAAGTTTTTTCCTCCTAGTATATTACCTTCTTTCCCTTATTGGTGATGTAAAGATGTCCCTTGAGAGGGGTGGCAATCTTCCTGCCTTCCAGGTCGAAGTATTCGGTAGGGGTAGAGGAAGCATCCTTGTCAAGAAGGGTGTTCTCGATATCCGTAGCCTTGAAGTCCTTGAGATAGTCGAAGCTGACGATGCCGGTAGCCTCATCCTTTGCGATGTTGTAGAGTGGACGGGTAGTCATCGTGCTCCAGTTGAACTTCACTTCTGTCAGACTGTTGATGTCGCTTCCATCCTTTCCTATTTTATAGGCAGGGAATGGATCATTCCAGCAGCTCTCCCAATATTGATTTGCCGTATATTTGTTATTGCCGATATTTGCCTGGTTGATGACCAGACCATCTGCAGGAACAATCGTTACTCTAGGAATACCGACTACATTATTAGGGCTGTCCGTGAGATGTACTTTATCGATATCGCTGTAATCGATGCGCCATACCAGCAAGCCGTATCCTGGAAGCGCCTTGTACCAACCTTCGTTTCTGATGTTCTGGAGGAGGAGAAATTCTCCCTTGGCTCTTTCCATCAACTCCTTCTTTTCCTGAGCCGTTGGGTCGGTTGTAGAGTAATTCTCGTTGATTCGGAAATTATCTTCGTTCACATCAGCCTCAATCTTGTAGGCTTTTGATGCCTGGTCGTATGGCTCCAGGGTGAGTTGCTGTGCCTGTGTATTATCGAGCGTAGTAGGGGTAGCCCATCCCATCAGCATCTTCTGCCATGGACTATAAGGGGTAGGGCGGTAGCCGTTGTCAGTATATTCGCCTGCATCCATCACATCCCAGAACTCTGGTGACTGGTTGTCGGCATCCTTATACTCGGTATCATAATGGTCAGGCAAGCCCATGGTATGAGAGAACTCGTGACAGAAGAGTCCGATGCCATTGATGGAAGGGATTTTTGAATCTGGCGAACCGTTCAACTCGTTGTTGAGACCATAGCGGCAGACTCTGCAACCATTGTAAATCAGGTACTCCTGTGGTGTGATCTTGTTGCCTGCCACATTATATTTATAGAAATTGTCGGTACCCGACTTAGGCCAGAGATAGTCGTCGGAATTACCGCTGATACTCTGCGAATAGCCGGCGTAGATGATGTAAACCAGATCTACGAACTTGTCGCCATTGTTGTCATATTTAGAGAAATCAACCTTGTCGGCAGCAGCCTGGGCGCAAGCCTCACTGATCATCTGCTTGAAATTCTGGTCGTTACCATCAGAGTCATCTTTTCCGTAATAGGCAGATTTCTTGCTGATGGTATATGGACCTACGATGTCGAACTGTGGAGTGAATTTGCCCATACTGCATTCCTTGAAATACTCCTTTACCGAACCGTAGTTGACATCTTCCTGGTTGAATACCGAAACATCCTGACTAGGTACTGCTGTGCCGAAATCGGAATTGAGGTAATGGTTGAAGGTGGCAACGGGGTCGCAGCTCTTGAATTTTACATCCTGGAACTGTACCAGGATAACCAGCGCCTTAGGCGAATCGGTATGAGGAAAATAGGCTGGGGCTATTGATCCAATGCCGCTTGCTCTAGTCTTGAGGGTATTGATAACTGTAGCTTTTCTGGCATTGAGCGACTCGGTAGAGATGATTTCGTATTTCCCGTTATCACTCTTCTTCAGCGGAGTGCCGTCGAGAAGCGAGTAATACGAAAAATGCTCATCTCCATGGAGAGTTGCTGATGCGATGGTACCATCTACCAATTGTAATTGGGTGATACCTGGTTTCGCCTTGACTGCAAACATGGTAGTGGCAGACATCAAAGCGAGCGTTAGGCATAGGATAATCTTTTTCATCATTATTATGGATTAGTTACTGAATCATTATTATAGATTGGTTCTGGATCCCGCTTCAGAAGGGGCAATTAACTGAAATAGTATTGTCCCTTCTTCTGAGTCTGGTTTCCAAACTCGATGGCGTGATGCGGACAATGGTGATAGCAGGTAAAGCAGGTGAGGCAATCCTTATGGTGCAGCCAGACTGGATATTCGCCATGTCCGCCCTTGATATCACCTACCGGACATACGTTGGCACAGATGCCGCACTTCACGCAACGGTCTTTCTCTACGTGGAAACGCTTGTCGGTGATGAGTATATTCTCGAAGAAACCACCCACCACCTTGGTGAAGAACCATGGGATAGGGCCTTTGACCAATCGGCTGATGCCTTCCTTGCGGTCGAAGATCTCCTCGCAGACTACTGCAAGTTCCTGTGCCGCATTTTCCTTCTTCCGGATTTCACGCTCCTTGGGATCTACATCCATGAACGGCAGACCGATGTACGATTCCGGCATGATGAGAGAGTAGGAGGATGAAACCTCCGTAATGCCCAGAGCCTGAAGCGATGGGTTCTGGGAAATCACCTCGTTGAGATTCTCTATGGTTAGTCCGATGCTGTCGCCTGCCGTGCAGACGCAATAGGTGAAGGGGCGATTCTTCAGACTGTCATCGGCTTTCGCCTTGTTTTCGGCAGAGGCATCAGATGGTTCTCTCAGAATCTTCATCTTGCAGATAAATTCCCTTACCAGTTTCGGCACACGCCATCCATGTACGGGGAAAACGAATCCGAGCCGTTCATTCTCTTTCAGAATAAACGGCTCGGCTAAGTTATGGCTTGAATCATCTGCCCTCATGTAAGGAGCGATGGATATCAAGTCTTCACGAGTAGCCGCCGCCAGTTTCGACGCCGCCCACTTGGTATTTCCTGTTCCAGAAAAATAAAATATCATATCAAGCTTACTTCTTCTCGTTCATCACGCCCTCTATATAGATGCGCGACATCTCTACATTGCCATTGGTGCGAACGGTGATGCTCTTCTTGAAATGACCAGGGAACATACCCTTGCCATTGTAGGTAACACTGATCTGACCCTTCTGACCTGGAGCGATTGGCTGCTTGGTATAAGATGGCACGGTGCAACCGCAGCTAGCGATAGCCTGGTTGATGACGAGAGGCTTGTTACCCACATTGGTGAAGGTGAATACTGCCTTCTGCACAGGAGCGGTCTCTTCGAAAGTACCAAAGTTGTGCACTACCTTTTCAAACTTGATTTCTGCCTGAGCTGAGGCTGTTGCTACCATAGCTACGAGCATCGTCAAAGCCAATATGATTCTTTTCATCTTTATATCCTTTCTTTATTAAATTTACTTATTGATGTACCTTATTATATATTAATTATATGCTAATTCGATGCAAAAGTACATATAAAGTTTATTATAGCGCTACTTTTTTACATTATTTTATATAATTCTTAAGAAATTTACCAGTTAAGCTGGTTTTGCATGCAGCAACTTCCTCTGGCGTACCGGCTATCACGAGGTTGCCGCCCTTGTCGCCACCCTCTGGTCCGAGGTCGATGATATGGTCGGCACACTTGATGACATCCAGGTTATGTTCGATAACTACCAAGGAATGACCACGTTCTATCAGCGCCTGGAAAGCATGGAGTAATCGCTTGATATCATGGAAGTGCAGACCGGTGGTTGGCTCATCGAAGATGAAGAGCGTAGGCGACTGGTCTTCCTTGCCGATAAAGTAGGCGAGTTTCACACGCTGGTTCTCACCGCCGGAGAGGGTACTGGAGTTCTGGCCGAGCTTGATATAGCCCAATCCAACCTCCTGCAGAGGCTTGAGTTTGCTGACGATGATGCGGCAGGCATCGAAATCGCCCACATGGTGCTGGAGTCTTTCATCGCTGAAGAACTCTATCGCCTCGTTCACGGTCATGTTCAGCACATCATTGATGTTCTTTCCTCCGTAGTGTACCTCCAGGATATCGTGCTTGAACCGCTTGCCCTTGCATGCCTCGCAGGTAAGGGTGAGGTCAGCCATAAACTGCATCTCGATGGTTACGTATCCAGCTCCCTTGCATTCCTCGCATCTTCCGCCCTCGGTATTGAAGGAGAAGAATTGTGGGGTGAATCCCATCTGCTTGGCGAGTGGCTGGTTGGCAAAGAGGGTGCGGATGGCATCGTATGCCTTCAGATAGGTGGCAGGGTTGCTGCGGGTACTCTTGCCGATAGGGTTCTGATCTACAAACTCCACGTGCTTGATGGCATCCACATCGCCTTCCAGCGAACTGTATTCGCCAGGGGCATCTGCCACCAGGTCTAGATGGCGGCGGAGGGCAGGATAGAGGATTCCCTTGATGAGGGAACTCTTGCCCGAACCGGATACGCCGGTGATGACGGTGAAGATGTTGAGCGGAATCCTTACATCGATGCCGCGGAGATTGTTCATTCGGGCTCCCTTGATCTCGATGGCCCTGTTCCATGCACGATGACTGGCAGGAACGGTAATCTCCTCCTTGTGGGTGAGATACTGGATGGTATGGCTCTCCGGAAATTTCTCCAGAAGGGCTTTCTGCTGCTCTGGGTCGGTGGATGAGTATTCGGATGACGGACCGGCATATACCAGTCTTCCACCCAGTCTTCCTGCATCCGGACCGATATCGATGAGATAATCGGCAGCACGCATAATCTCTTCGTCATGCTCTACCACAACCACGGTGTTGCCCAGCTGCTGCAGCTCTCTCAGTACCTTGATGAGTCGGTCGGTATCTCGGCTATGGAGTCCGATACTTGGCTCGTCGAGGATATACACGCTGCCTACCAGCGAAGAACCGAGGCTGGTGGTCAGGTTGATGCGCTGGCTCTCTCCTCCGGAAAGGGAGTTGGAGAGACGGTTGAGGGTGAGGTAGCCAAGTCCCACATCCAGAAGGAATTGCAGGCGGTTGGTAACCTCGGTCAAGAGTCGCTTGCCCACTTCTCGCTCATGCTCTGTCAGCTCCAGCTTCTGGAACCATGCGCTGAGATTGGTAATCGACATATCTACCAGCTCGGTGATGCTCTTTCCGCCAATCTTCACATAGTTGGCTTCCTTCTTGAGTCGGGTGCCATGGCAATCCGGACAGATGGTCTTGCCTCGGAATCGGCTCAGCATCACACGGTATTGTATCTTGTACTGGTTCTCCTTCACCATTCTGAAGAATTCGTCGATGCTCACCCGGTCGTGCGGGTCGCGCTTCTTGTCCGAAGGCAATCCATGCCAGAGCCAGTCTTTCTCCTTCTGGGTGAGTTCGTAGTAAGGCTTGAAGATCGGGAAGTTGTATGGCTCCGCACGTCGGATGAATTCCTTGAGCCACATGCCCATCTTCTCTCCACGCCAGCATACCACGCATCCATCGTAGAGGCTCATGGAGGTGTAAGGGATGACGAGCTTCTCGTCGATTCCGATCACGCTTCCGAATCCCTCGCAGGTAGGGCAGGCACCCAATGGGGAATTGAAGGCAAACATGTTGTCGGTTGGTTCCTCGAAGGTGATGCCGTCGGCTTCGAACCGGGTAGAGAAATCATAGCTGATATTGCTTGGCAGGAAGAGGAGACGGCAGGCACCATCGCCCTCATAGAAAGCAGTCTCGGCAGAATCGATGAGGCGGCTGATGTCGTCCTTCTCATCGCTTACCGAAGCACGGTCGATGACGAGGAAGATATCCTCCGGCTTGGCATTGCCCTGGAAATCGTCGATGCGGATGAATTCTCCTTTCACCAAAATGCGTGCGTATCCCTCCTGAAGATACATCTCCAGTTGCTTTTCCAGGCTTCTGCCTTCTACGATATGTAAAGGGGCAAGGATTACAAACTTGGTGCCCTTGGAAAACTGTCGGGTGCAGGCAAGCACATCCTCGGTAGTATGGCGCTTCACTTCCTGTCCGCTGATAGGCGAATAGGTTTTGCCGATACGGGCGAAGAGCAGGCGCAGGTATTCGTAGATTTCCGTGCTGGTGCCCACGGTGGAACGTGGGTTTCGGGAAATCACCTTCTGCTCGATGGCGATGGCAGGAGGTAATCCCTTGATGAAATCACATTCCGGTTTGCTCATTCTGCCCAGAAACTGGCGGGCATACGAAGACAACGACTCCACATACCGGCGCTGTCCCTCGGCATATAAGGTATCGAAAGCCAATGAAGACTTGCCCGACCCGGAGACTCCTGTAATGGCAACAAACTTGCCTTGCGGTATCTTCACGTCGATATTCTTCAGGTTGTTGGCTCTCGCCCCCTTGATCTCTATATATTTCTCTTTCCCCATTTTCTTTTTTTGTTTTTAAGATGAAGACTTGGGATCTCTTTACCCTATTACCCTTATTCGTGGTGATAAGGTTCACCTTTTATAATAGTACATGCGCGGTAGAGCGCTTCTGTAAAGATGAGGCGTACCATCTGATGCGAGAAGGTCATCTTGGAAAGGGAGATCTTCTCGTTGGCGCGGTCATATACAGCCTGCGAGAATCCGTAAGGACCCCCGATGATAAATACGAGTCTCCTGGCTGTAGCCTGCTTGCGCTCTATCCATTTGGCAAACTCGATGCTTCGGAACTCCTGTCCGTGCTCATCCATCAGCACCACGGTATCAGAAGGCTGAATCAGTTTCAGAATCAGTTCACCCTCCCGTTCCTTCTGCTGTTGTTCGCTGAGACTCTTGGTGTTCTTGAGCTCAGGAATCGTTGTTATATTGAAGGGCATATAGTGGGTGATGCGCTCGGCATAATCCTTGATGCCCGCAATAAAATGCTTGTTTATGGTCTTGCCGACCAATATCAGTTCAGTTTTCATCTTTTAAATGGTATGCTATAAACTATTAACTGTAAACGATTAACTTTTATAGTATCCTTTCTTTTCCAGCTTCGGGTTCTTAGGGAACCATCCCTTCTCGCAGCGTTCTTTCTGTTCGAAGAGTTCCCCGATGCTCCAGAGACAGGAAGCACCCAGCACACCGAGAAGGGCAGAGTAGAGAACATTCGCAACCAGGAAGGCTGCACCCACGCTGATGATACCCGCAACCAGGAACACCCACCAGTAGCGGGTGCCCGTATGATATTCTACCTTGATGACAATAGGGTGGAAGAGTCCTATTATAAAAAAGGTGGAAACGGCGATGATGACGCCAGTATAATATAATTCCATAAGCCTCTTTTTTATTACTTTTTTGTTTCAATGTGCAAAAATACAAAAAAAACTCCAATCTTGTTTGGTTTCTCGAATATTTTATATATCTTTGTACGCAAAAAGAGAAATATTGTGCTGTTTTCGGGCACAACCCTCTAAATAGAATATTATTAATAACAAAATAGAATCAAACTATGGCTAATAACGCAGAATTGATTAAGCAGTGTGAAGAAAGAGCACAGCAGTGGCTCACACCTGCTTTTGATGAAGAAACTCGTAACGAAGTAAAGGCAATGCTCGAGGCTGAGGATAAGTCAGCACTCGTAGATGCTTTCTATCAGAACCTGGAGTTCGGTACTGGTGGTTTGCGCGGTATTATGGGCGCAGGTACCAACCGAATGAACAAATATATCGTTGGTATGGCTACACAGGGCTTTGCAAACTACATCCTCAAGGCTTTCCCAGGTGAGGAGAACCTTTCTGTTGTTGTAGGCCATGACTGCCGTAACAACTCTCGTCTCTTCGCAGAGACTGTTGCTGCCATCTTCTCTGCTAATGGTATCAAGGCTTATCTCTTCGAGAGCCTCCGCCCAACACCAGAGATTTCCTTCGCTATCCGCGAGCTCGGTGCCAAGGCTGGTGTCAACGTTACTGCTTCTCACAACCCTAAGGAGTACAATGGCTACAAGGCTTACTGGAGTGATGGTGCTCAGGTTCTGGCTCCACACGATACTGGTATCATCGAGGAGGTGAACAAGGTTACTATCGACCAGGTGAAGTTCGAGGCTAACTGGGATAAGATTCAGATCATCGGTGGTGAGATGGATTACGACTATATGACAGCCGTTCATTCTGCTATGATCGACCAGGATGTCATCAACCGTCAGAAGGACCTCAATATCGTTTACTCTGCTATGCACGGTACAGGTCGTGTCATCGTGCCTCTCTGTCTGCGTTCTTGGGGCTTCCAGAACATCAATGTAGTTCCTGAGCAGATGGTTGTAGATGGCAACTTCCCTACAGTGGTTTCTCCTAACCCAGAGAATGCTGAGGCTATGACTCTCGGTATGAAGCTCGGTACAAAGTTGAACGCTGACCTCGTGGTTGCTACTGACCCTGATGCCGACCGCCTCGCTATCGTTTGCCGCGATGACAAGGGCGAGTGGATGATCATCAACGGTAACCAGACAGCCATGATGTTCTGCTACTACATCATTGAGAACAAGAAGAAGTTGGGCAAGTTGAAGCCAACAGACTTCCTCGTAAAGACCATCGTTACAACAGAGGTGATTGCTGAGATTGCCAAGAAGAACAACGTAGAGTTGCGCGACTGCTACACAGGTTTCAAGTGGATTGCACGCGAGATTGCTATCTCTGAGGGCAAGCAGCAGTACATCGGTGGTGGTGAGGAGAGCTTCGGTTTCTTGCCATACGATAAGGTACGCGATAAGGATGCTCCTGCATCTATCTGCCTGATTTGCGAGATTGCTGCCTGGGCTAAGGATCAGGGCAAGACTCTCTACGACCTCCTGATGCAGATCTATGCAGAGTACGGCTTCAGTAAGGAGTTTACTGTAAACGTAGTTCGCCCAGGTAAGACTGGTGCCGACGAGATCAAGCAGATGATGGCTGACTTCCGTGCTAACCCTCCACAGGAGTTGGGTGGCAGCAAGGTGGTTACCTGGAAGGACTACCAGAGTCTGGAGGTGAAGCATGCTGACGGCAGCGTAGAGAAGCTCGATATGCCTGCTACAAGCAACGTGCTCCAGTGGTTCTGCGATGACAATACCAAGATCAGCGTTCGCCCTTCTGGTACAGAGCCTAAGATCAAGTTCTATATTGAGGTAAAGGATCCTTCATTCAAGTGCGCTGGCTGCTACAACCGCTGCACAGCTGCTGCTATGGATAAGATCGAGGCTATCAAGAAGAGCTTGAACCTGGATTAATAAAAGCAATTGAACTTTATATGAATGTGTGGGGGGTGAAATCTTCGCTTGCACATTCCTCTGAAAGATATTTTTTGATGCATTATTTATCTCCAACTTTGAATAATGCAATTTCCCGGCGAGAAGTCATCCTGACTTCTCGCCATTTTGAATTTGATAGGTATATGGATAATAAGAGAAAGATTATTGCCCTTTTAATGGGACTCTCGCTAGGAGGTCAGTCTGTCTATGCCCAAGGGTATAGTTCTGGCAACGTGTCTCTGTTTTGCTCGCCCGATACACTCAGGGGTGTCCAGATAGGTGCCTTTTCCAGTGTGGTGCGCCAGCAGATGCGTGGTGCGAGCCTGGCTGGTATCATCAATTCGGTGGGCGATGATATGCGCGGCGTGCAGATTTCGGGTGTTTCCAATGTGGTGAAAGGTGGCAATGGCATGCAGCTATCTTTATTTAATAATGTATCCAGTTCTCCGTTCCGCGGTGTGCAGCTGAGTGGACTTTCCAATGTTTCCATGGGTATGAAGAGAGGCTTGCAGATTGCTGCTGCCAACGTCAGCTCTTCCTATATGCGTGGCTTGCAGTTGGGCGGCTACAATTATGCTGATACCCTGAATGGTTCTCAGATAGGTTTGTTCAATGTCTGCGTCCGTCATCCTCGTGGTGTGCAGATTGGTGTCATCAATTATAGTCAGGATACCATAGCACATAAGATCGGATTGGTGAATGTAAACCCCAAGACGCGTATTGACTATATGTTTTATGGCGGCTCTGCTACCAAAGCCAATCTTGCCGTCAGATTCCGTAACCGGAGTACGTATAATATCCTGGGTATCGGAACTCATTACTTTGGATTGGATGAGAAGTTTTCGGGAGCCTTGTTCTATCGCATTGGTCAGTATTTCCAATTATCGCCTAAATTCTCCCTGAGTGGTGATCTCGGATTCTATCACGTTGAATCATTCCAGGAACATTCGCAGGATAAGCCGGAACGGCTCTATTCGCTGCAGGCTCGCATCAATGCCGACTATCAGTTGGGCAGATATACCAGTGCCTTTGCCTCTGTGGGTTATGGGGATACCCATTATTATCATGGTGGCAGGTATCGCCGTCGTGCCATTGTTGAAGCAGGCTTGGCTGTGCGCCTCCAGCGCGCATCATCTTTTGGGAATGTCTCTGCCAGGAAGGAGAATGAATATGATATGGAGGCATGGAAGGAAGGTACGATCTTTGCCTTCGATGATCCGGAACGACAGAAGAAGCATCCCTGGAAGGCTGCACTGGAAGCTTTTGCCATCAATGTGGGGGTGCAATGCTTCGACCAGTTTGTGATGAACGAGGAGTTTGCCAAGATTTCCTTCCATAGCATCAAGCACAATATAGAAACGGGATTTGTCTGGGATAACGACCAGTTCTCTACCAATCTGTTTGCCCATCCATATCATGGCGGACTCTATTTCAATGCAGCAAGAAGTCATGGTATGAATTTCTGGGAATCGGTGCCATACTCTTTCTGTGGAAGTTTGATGTGGGAGACTACCTGCGAGATAGAACCGCCTGCCATCAACGACCTGATGGCTACTACTTTTGGCGGTGTTGCCATCGGAGAGGTGACGCATCGTGTGAGCAATCTGGTATTTGATGACCGCCTGTCTGGTTTCCCTCGTTTCATGCGAGAGTTTCTGGGAACCCTCATCTGTCCGATCAAGGGATTGAATCGAATCTTGAGTGGCGATGCCTGGCGGGTGAGAGGCAAATATTATAAATATCACGATTACCAGCGCAGTCCTATCAGTTTCTCTCTGTCGGCAGGTTACAGATACCTCGCAGACAATAATACTCTGTTTCGTGGTGAGGGTAATCCATACGTCCGTTTCAATCTGGTTTATGGCAATCCGTTTGATGGTGAGACCACCAAGCCATACGACTACTTCACACTGGATGCCACTTTCGGCTTGAGCAGCAACCAACCTTTGATTACCGGTCTGCATCTTCTGGGAAGACTGTGGAGCGTACCGGTGGAGGTGAGCAAGGGCACGGAGATGGAGTTCGGTATCTTCCAGCACTTCAACTATTACGATTCGCAGCCGGTGAAGGATGGTACCAGTCTGGTGCCTTACCGTATATCCGAGGCAGCCTCTTTCGGTCCTGGTATCATCTACCGCTTCCCTCAGGTGGGCAATCTCACCAGGTTTGAGCAGCGTGTCTTCCTGGATGGTATCCTGCTGGGTGGAAGCCTTACCGATTATTATAATGTGATAGACCGCGACTACAATATGGGTAGCGGTTATAGTGTGAAGGCTATCAGTTTCATGGAGTTCGGCAAGGTAGCCACCTTCCAGATAGGTGCCGACTATTATCGCATCTTCACCTGGAAGGGATATGAGGGAAAGGATCTGGCGACAACCGATCCGCTCTATCTCAACGCCCAGGGCGACAAGGGAAATGCATCTCTGCTGGTGCTGAATGCCCGCTTCGGTCTGGCGCTGTCCAATCGGCTGAACCTGGACTTCAATGTGTCCAACTATTGGCGTGATACCCATTACTCATATCATGATGATGTAACGTCTAAAACCTTTGATATGAGTCTGGGGTTGCAATACAAGTTCTAAGGAGCAGTTGTCTTATTAGTAGAAATTTAGCAGAAATTAAGGGTGCAAAGGTAAACGATATACATAAAATTGTAGAAAAAACGCAAAAAGTTTTGCATATTTTCTGGATTTATATTACCTTTGCACCCATATTTCAAACATAAAACATAGAATAATACTCTTATGGGAGGCATTTTCGGAACTATTTCCAAGAAAAGCTGTGTCGCAGATCTTTTCTACGGCACCGACTACAACTCACATCTCGGTACACGCCGAGGCGGTTTGGCAACCTACAGTAGTGAGAAGGGCTTCGTGCGCTCTATCCACAACTTAGAAAGTTCTTATTTTAGAACGAAGTTTGAACCTACACTCGACAAATTCGAGGGTGCGACATCGGGTATCGGTGTGATTAGCGATACTGATGCGCAGCCATTGATTATGAATTCTCATCTTGGTCGCTTTGCCATTTGCACAGTAGCCAAGATATTAAATAAGGATGAACTTACTCAGTACCTGCTGGATAAGAACATGCACTTTGCAGAGATGTCTTCAGGAAGTACCAACCCAACCGAGTTGGTGGCTCTTCTCATCATCCAGGGCAAGAATTTCCGCGAGGGAATCGAGAACGTATTCCATCATATCAAGGGTTCCTGCACCATGATGATCCTTACAGAGGATGGCATCATCTGTGCCCGCGACAGTTGGGGACGTACACCTATTATTATAGGTAAGAAGGAGGGTGCTTATGCAGCTTCCAGTGAGACTACCTCATTCCCTAACCTCGGCTTCGAGACTGCATACGAGGTAGGCCCTGGAGAAATCATGAAGATTACTGCTGAGAGTATGGAGCAGATTCGTCCTGCCAACAAGAAGATGCAGGTTTGTTCTTTCCTCTGGGTATATTATGGATTCCCAACATCAACCTACGAGGGCAAGAATGTAGAGGAAGCCCGTTTTACCAATGGATTCAATCTTGCCAAGACAGATGATGTAGAGGTAGATTGTTGCAGCGGTATTCCTGATTCTGGTACAGGTATGGCAATGGGATATGCTGCCGGTAAGGGTGTGCCTTATCAGCGTTGCATTGCCAAATATACTCCTACCTGGCCTCGAAGCTTTACTCCTAGCAACCAGAGCATGCGCTCTTTGGTAGCTAAGATGAAGCTGATTCCTAACAAGGCTATGTTGAAGGGTAAGCGTGTGTTGTTCTGCGATGACAGTATCGTGCGTGGTACCCAGCTCCGCGATAATGTGAAGGGGCTCTTCGAACAGGCTGGTCTGAAGGAGTGCCACATGCGTATCGCTTGTCCTCCATTGGTTTATGGCTGTCCTTTCATTAACTTTACTTCTTCCAAGAGTGATATGGAGCTGATTACCCGTAGAATCATCGAGAAGTTTGAGGGCGATGCCAACAAGAATCTTGAGAAGTATGCTACTACTGGTTCTCCTGAATATCAGAGAATGGTGGATGAGATTGCCAACCAGCTTGGATTGACTACATTGAAGTTCAATACCATCGAGCAGCTTGTAGCTGCTATCGGTTTGCCTAAGTGCCAGGTATGCACCCACTGCTTCGATGGCAGTAGTGCTTATACCTTGAATGAATTTGCAGACGAAGATTAAAATATAAAATCCCGATTTCCTGAACTTTGCATCTTGTGAGCAAAGTCCCGGAAATCGGGATTCTTGTATTATTTCTTCTGCAGCAAGGGTGCCAGGAATTTGTAGGTATAGCCCTTCTTGCTCTTTACCATTTCTTCCGGTGTGCCGGCAAAGAGGAGCTGACCGCCACCTCGTCCACCTTCGGGACCCATATCAATGAGCCAGTCGGCGAGCTTGATGACATCCAGGTTGTGCTCGATGATAATCACCGTATTGCCTCTATCTACCAGTTTCTGAAGTACATCCATCAGAATGCGGATGTCTTCGAAATGAAGACCGGTGGTAGGTTCATCCAGGATGTAGAGCGTCTTGCCGGTATCGCGCTTGGAAAGTTCGGTAGCAAGTTTCACACGCTGGCTTTCTCCGCCCGAAAGGGTAGTGGAGCTTTGTCCCAACTTGATGTAACCCAATCCTACACTCTGTAAAGCCTTGATCTTGTTGAGTATCTGAGGCACGTTCTCGAAGAACTCTACTGCCTGGTTGATGGTCATGTCCAGTACATCGGCGATGCTCTTTCCCTTGTATCTTACCTCCAGCGTTTCACGGTTGTAGCGTTTGCCGTGGCATACCTCACAAGGAACATAGACATCTGGCAGGAAGTTCATCTCGATGGTCTTGTATCCATTTCCGCCACAGGCTTCGCATCTGCCACCCTTCACGTTGAAGGAGAATCTGCCTGGCTTGTAACCACGGATCTTGGCTTCTGGAAGCCCCACAAACAGCGAGCGGATGTCGCTGAACACGCCTGTGTAGGTGGCAGGATTACTGCGGGGGGTTCTGCCGATCGGACTTTGATCAACATTCACTACCTTGTCGATATTCTCGATACCCTCGATGCTGTCGTACGGCATCGGCTTTTTCAGGGAGCGGTAGAAGTGCTGGGAGAGGATAGGCTGCAGGGTTTCATTGATCAGTGTTGATTTGCCCGAACCGCTGACTCCCGTTACCACGATGAGCTTGCCGAGCGGGAACTCTACATCCACTCCCTTCAGGTTGTTGCCCCTGGTTCCACGGATGGTGATGCTCTTGCCGTTTCCCTCGCGGCGATGTTCAGGAATCTCTATTGCCATCTTGCCATTCAGATACTGGGCAGTGATGGTGTCGGTCTTCAGCATCTCTTTCGGAGTACCCTGGAAAACCACTTCGCCTCCCTTTCTGCCTGCCTTCGGACCGATATCTACAATCCAGTCAGCAGCTCGCATCATATCCTCATCATGTTCTACTACGATGACGGTGTTACCCAGGTCGCGCAATTCTTTCAGACTGTTGATGAGTCGCTCGTTGTCTCGCTGGTGCAGACCTATACTTGGCTCATCGAGGATGTAGAGCACATTGACGAGCTGGCTGCCAATCTGGGTAGCAAGACGGATGCGCTGGCTTTCACCACCAGAGAGTGATGCCGACTGGCGATTGAGTGAGAGATAGTTCAGACCCACATCAAGGAGGAAGTTGACACGTGAGCGCAACTCCTTGATGATTTCGTGAGCCACCTTCGCCTTCATGGCAGGGAGGTGAGCTTCCACCTGTTCGAGCCAGTCGCGCAGTTCGTCGATGTCGAGGTTGGCAACTTCCGAGATATTCTTGTTCCAGATGCGGAAGGCGAGCGATTCCTTCTTGAGTCGCTGTCCATGGCACTCCGGACATTCGATGGTAGAGATAAACTGGTCAGCCCATTTCTTTCCTGCTGCACTCTCGTCATTCTCTATCACCTTCTGCAGATAGTCGATGATGCCATCGTATGCGCAGAAGTAATCCGAAGAGGTATGCACCTTCTCTTTAACGATCTTTACGTTTTCCAGTGAACCATAGAGAATTTCCTGCATGGCATCACCCGGAATCCCAGCGATAGGAGTCTTGAGATTCAGATCATATTTCTCGAGCAAAGACTCAATCTGCCAGAAAATCATCTGGTTCTTGTATTTGCCGAGAGGGGCGATTCCACCTTCGTAGATGCTCAGGCTGTCATCCGGAATCACCTTCTTGATATCTATCTGGTTAACCTTTCCCAGACCCTTGCAGTGAGGGCAGGCACCTTCAGGCGAATTGAACGAGAACATATTAGGTGCCGGATCCTGGTAGGCCATACCGGTAACTGGATCCATCAGGCGTTTTGAGAAGTTCTTACCTGTCTTTTCACCTTTCTCTATCACCATCACCATGCCATCGCCCTGCTTCATGGCGGTAGCTACGCTCTTGCGGATGCGTTCCTCGTCGGCTTCCTTCACCATGAGCTTGTCGATGACAACTTCTATGTTATGCATCTTGTAGCGGTCGAGCTTCATTCCGCTTACCACTTCCTGGATTTCTCCATCCACACGTACATAAAGATAACCTTTGCGGCGCATGCTCTCGAAGAGTTCGCGGTAATGTCCCTTGCGCTGGCGAATCAGAGGAGCCAGCAGGAAGATGGCCTTTCCGGCATATTCATCGAGAATCATATCGATGACCTGTTCTTCGGTGTATTTCACCATCTCTTCACCGCTGCGGTAGCTGTAGGCTGTACCGGCACGGGCAAAGAGCAGACGGAGATAATCGTAAATCTCTGTTGTGGTACCTACGGTAGAACGAGGGTTCTTATTGGTGGTTTTCTGCTCGATGCTGATGACCGGACTCAGACCGGTAATCTTATCTACATCCGGGCGCTCCATATTGCCCAGGAAGTTGCGGGCATAGGCAGAGAATGTCTCGATATAACGGCGCTGTCCTTCGGCAAAGATGGTATCGAAAGCCAATGACGACTTGCCCGAACCCGAAAGACCGGTTATCACGGTGAGGGAGTCGCGTGGAATCTCAACATCAATGTTCTTGAGGTTGTGTACTCTTGCGCCCCACACATTTATCTTTTCTTCTTCAGAAAACTTATCTTCTTCTATTTTTCCTTCTTCTGAAATCATAATCTTTACTGTTCCTTCTTTCTAAAACTTTAAACTTACCTGCAAGGCTATCATCTTCTTCTTTCTGATAGTTGCTTGTGGATTCTTCTTAATAGCTGCTTGTAGATTCCTCTTAATAGCTGCTTGTGGATTCAGAGAATCCTCTGAGCAGATTGACATCTCTTTTAATCTGATAGGTCTTGCCATCTGCTCCTTTTGCCTTGACCAGACAGAAATAGACTCCTTCCTTTACCGGCTTTCCCTTGTAGGTTCCATCCCATCCCATGGCAGGGTCGCTCCACTCAAAGAGTTTCTGTCCCCACCTATTATATATATAGGCGTGAAACTCCTTGATGTTCTGGTAACCCTCCTTGGGCTTGTAGATGTCGTTGATGCCATCTCCGTTTGGCGAGAATGCGTTCGGCATCAGGAGGACACTGGTCTGCGTGCCTTCCTCATCTCCGAATTCTTCCTGTGCCATCAATGGAGGGGTAAAAAGTGCCAATAAGGCACCAAGTAATCCTATTTTTTGTCTCATTTTGCAAATTATTTGTGCAAAGATAATAAAAAGCTGAGAGATATTGCGCTAGATGCGAGATTTTTTGTATTTTTGCAGGAGAAAACTTTAAATCATGTCGGTTACGGCAAGATTTTAGGATCATATAAACATTAAAAACAGGAAGATATGAAAAGAAACATAAGATATTTCTTGATGATTGTGGGGCTCATGCTCAGTGTTGGTATCTTTGCTCAGACAACGAAATGGCGAGACATCTACACAGTGAAGAAAAAGGATACTATTTTTGGTATTGCCAATAAGTATGGATTGAGTCTGCCGGAACTGATGGAGGCAAACCCTGAGATGAAGCAGGAAGGTTACATGCTCCAGAAGGGAACTACCCTCTTTATTCCTTTTGCCAGCGACCAGCAGAATCCTAATGCGCCTAAAAAGGCACAGAAGGAGGATAAGAATGCTGTTGCTTCCAGCAAACCGGCTGTAGCAGGAACCGCTGCCGCCCAGCAGAAGGTGGCGGCTAGTGATGCGGTGAAGATTGGCGTGATGTTGCCTTTGCATGATGTGGATGGTGATGGCAAGCGCATGGTGGAGTATTATCGTGGACTCCTGATGGCTTGCAATTATCTGAAAAAGAAGGGCATCTCTACCGATGTCCATGCATGGAACGTGCCGATAGATGCTGATATCCGTGCCACCTTGTTGCAGGAGGGTGCCAATACGTGTGATATCATCTTTGGTCCGCTTTATACCAAGCAGGTGGCTCCGCTTGCCGGCTTCTGCAAGACCTATGGCATCAAGCTCGTGATTCCTTTCTCCATCAGCGGTGACGATGTGGAGCGCAACAAGGAAATCTTCCAGGTATATCAGAGTCCTGAAACATTGAATGAATGCACCATCAAGGCTTTCCTGAACAGATTTACCAATGTGCATCCAATCTTTGTAGATTGCAATGATTCTACTTCTCGTAAGGGAGCTTTCACTTTCGGACTTCGCAAGGAGTTGGAGAAGAGAAACATCAACTATAGTATCACCAATGTGAGCTCAAGCATCGACCAGTTTGCCAAGGCTTTCCTGCCAAGCAAGCAGAATGTGGTAATACTGAATACGGGCCGTTCGCCACAGTTGACAGCCGTGCTCAACAAATTGGATGAGTTTGACAGCAAGTATCCGGGTGCATCTATCTCTCTCTTCGGCTATACAGAGTGGTTGATGTACGCCAAGTACAATCTGGAGCGATTCTATAAGTACGATACTTATATCCCTTCTACCTTCTATTACAATCCGGTAGCCGAAAGAACGCAGAACCTGGAGAAGGCATACGAGGGATGGTTCCATCAGCCGATGATGATTGCGCAGCCTCGCTTCGCCATCACGGGTTATGATCATGGTATGTTCTTCATCCAGGGTATCAAGAAGAAGGGCAAGGAGTTTACGGGTGAACGCCAGCAAGTGAACTATCAGCCAGTGCAGACTCCATTGCATTTCGTGAAAACGGCAAAGGGTGGATACAAGAATAAGAACTTCCAGTTGATTCACTATACCTTCAATCACCAGATTGAATCTGTGAATTACTAGGACCGGTAGTTTTTTATAGTTAATCGTTTATAGTAAGAAAAGAAAGAATGAATAAAGTCAAGATAGGGGCGCTGTTGATGGGACTTCTCCTTTGGGGAGGACTCTCGGCACAGGCTCAGATAGGTGAGCATCGCAACGATTTTTCCATCGGATTCAACGGTGGCTATGTGCTCAGCTCTGTAGGATTCGAACCGGAGGTTCAGCAAAAACAGCATGGAGGAATGACTGCCGGACTCTCGATGAAATATACTTGCGAGAAGTACTTCAAGACCATCTGTTCCATCTATGCAGAGGTCAACTATGCCAAGGTGGGATGGAAAGAGGATATTCTCGACATCGATAACAAACCAGTCATCATCACCGAAACCAAGCAGCCGATGGCTTACAGCCGTACCATCAATTATATCCAGGTACCCGTTTTCGCTCACTTGGCTTGGGGCAGGGAAGAGAGAGGCTTGAACATCTTCGTGAATGCCGGTCCGCAGTTCGGACTCTACCTTAACGATTCTCAGACTACCAACTTCAACGTGAAGGATATGCCTAAGACAGATAATGACCGGGTAAGTATGGTAGTGGCACAAGATACGATGGCGGTAGAGAACAAACTGGATTATGGTATCGCCCTGGGTTTGGGTGCAGAGTACAGCATCCCGAAAGTGGGACACATTCTGGCTGAGGCTCGCTACTACTATGGACTGGGTAATATCTATGGTTCATCCAAACGAGATTATTTCGGAAAAAGTAACTACGGACAGATTGTGTTCAAGGTATCTTATCTCTTTGATATTTCAAGAACGAAGAATGTGAAGAGAAAGTAACTTCCGGCGATGGTTATGGAAAAATAAGTAATAATATAAAATGAGTACAACAGAAAAAATTCAGATGAAATTGAGCGACTCGAAGTCAGCTCGCTGGACCGCCCTCTTCATCGTGAGCGTCACGATGATGTTCGGTTACTTTTTTACAGATGTAATGTCTCCACTGGAGCCTCTCTTGACAGCTGCCAAGGGGGCTGAGAATGGTCTCGGACTTGGATGGAGTTCGGATGAATACGGCTTCTTCTCAGGAGCCTACGGATACTTCAATGTGTTCCTCCTTCTCCTCTTCTTCGGTGGTCTTATCCTCGACAAGTTTGGCATCCGTTTCACTGGTATCCTCTCAACTGTTTTGATGTTTGGTGGAGCTTTGGTGAAATGGTATGCTGTAGGTCATGAGTTTGGCGGTTCGGTAGTAGTACCATTCTTCGGTACTTACAGTACACAGGTAGTGATAGCTGCACTTGGCTTTGCCATCTATGGCGTGGGCTGCGAGATATGCGGTATCACAGTGAGCAAGGTCATTGTGAAATGGTTTACGGGTCATGAGTTGGCTCTGGCAATGGGAGTGCAGGTGGCTACGGCCCGTTTGGGAACAGCCGCTGCCCTGGGCTTTTCTCTTCCTTTTGCAAAGGCAATGGGCGGTGTGTCTGCTTCTATTGCTTTGGGTGCAGTTTTGCTTTGTGCTGGTGTACTTGTTTATCTTGTATATTGTGTGATGGACAAGAAGGAGGATGCTTCTGCAGCAGCTGTAGCTACTGAGCCGGAAGAAGGTTTCAAGTTTTCAGACTTGGGTGGTCTGTTCAAGACAACAGGTTTCTGGTATGTGGCATTCCTTTGCCTGATGTTCTATGCAGGTGTATTCCCATTCCTGAAGTTTGCAACCAAGTTGATGATTTTCAAGTATGGTGTCGATGCTAATTTGGCAGGTCTGATTCCTGCGATGTTGCCATTCGGTACTATCTTCCTTACACCGTTCTTTGGTAGCATATACGACAAGTATGGCAAGGGTGCCACGCTGATGATAATCGGCAGTTGCCTCCTGACACTGGTACACGTAGTATTTGCCCTTCCACTTAACTCATGGGTGCTTGCCATCGTGATGATGCTCATCCTTGGCGTAGCTTTTGGTCTGGTACCATCAGCAATGTGGCCTTCTGTGCCAAAGATCATCCCAATGAAACTCTTAGGAACTGCATACGCCCTTATCTTCTATATTCAGAATATCGGACTGGCTCTTATTCCAGTATGGATCGGTAAGGTGAATCAGGCTAACACGGGTGCCGATGGTGTCATCGACTATACAGAGACGATGACCATATTTGCAGCCTTTGGTGTGATTTCTATTGTCATCTCCTTCCTCCTCTTGTTGGAAGATAAGAGAAAGGGCTATGGATTACAGCAGCCTAATGTGAAGAAATAATACTAACAGGAGATTTCCCTTCCAAGTTCACGGGGGAATCTCCATAAACAAAAAGAAAGGAAATAACCATGAACGCTACACCTGAATCATTGATTAAGGAATATGCTGACCCTATTGAGCAGCAGGAAATAGACAAGTTTATCTGTTCTGAAATGAGCAGGCAGATTCACCGATATATCAAGGGTATGTCGGGAACCAAACAGGCTATGCTCAAGTTTGAGGAAAAGCTGGCGAGCCTCTCTGTCACAGAGAAAGAGAAGGCGATTGCCAAGTATATTGATTTGAATCGCAAGGCTTTGGATGGACTGGATCTGAAGATGATTCTCGTCCGTTCGGTGGCTAACTACTGTGATACCTTCCAGTATATGCTTGACTTTGTGAACGACAAGCGTAAGATGGTGTTCTATTATCATCGCTTGAAGGAGAAGTATATCCGTTACCATGAGGTTTTCGAGGAGAACGGCAAATTTGGTATGAAGGATCATCAGGGCAACGTGATGCTTCAGCCTGTCTATGATTTCCTCCGTACTTGCTATATCTATAATGATGACCTGAGCATCATGCCGGTTATTGCAGAGAAGAATGGCAAGATGGGACTCGTGATGCCTGACGGAAAGGATACCATCGTGGCTGATTTCCTTTATGATGAAATCTGTCTGAGAGATGAGTATCCATATTTCGAGGCGGTGAGAGACGGAGTAAACGGATTGATTGATAAGTTCGGAAACTTCGTTAACAATTAATTGTTAATAAAGCTTTTGCCCTTTAAGGGCGTGTGTGTAAAAAGAGAAAGGGCAATCAGATTGGAATGAACCAACTGATTGCCCTCTTTACTTTCGTTGCTATGAGCAACTTAGTTTTATCTAATTATCTCTCGTCTTCAAACCCAAGTGAAGTTTTCTCTCGTCTTCAAACCCAAGTGAAGTTTTCTCTCGTCTTCAAACCCAAGTGAAGAAAAGCAAAAGAATTCTTCATACTTCACTTAAATTATCCCAAGTATTTCATCAAGATCTTGATCTTTCCGCTTTCACGGAGCTTGATGATACTCTTCTCGCGAATCTGGCGTACACGCTCACGGGTGAGGTTGAATTCGCTTCCGATTTCTTCCAATCCCTTCTCGTGGCAACCGATGCCATAGCAGTAGCAGAGAATTTTGCGCTCGCGCTCCTTCAATACTGTTGCCAGTACGCGCTGGAGCTCGCTCGCCATAGACTCGAAGTCAACACCCTTGTCGGTGCGGCTGTCATCACCGGAAGCCATCACATCTACCATCGCATTGTCATCGTCGTCGCTACCGAATGGAGCATCGATACTCATGTGGTGGTTGTCTGCCTTGATGGTCTGGTCAATCTTGCTTTCCTCCATCTTGGTAATCTGTGCCAGCTCTGCAACAGAAGGCTTGCGCTGGTTCTCCTGCTCGAACTTGCTGATCTCGGCGCTGATCTTGCTCAATGCACCTACCTGGTTCAAAGGCAGGCGAACGATGCGGCTCTGCTCAGCGATAGCCTGGAGGATGCTCTGGCGAATCCACCATACTGCGTATGAGATGAACTTAAAACCACGAGTTTCATCAAATTTCTCTGCAGCCTTTACCAAACCGATGTTTCCCTCGTCGATGAGGTCTGTCAGACCCAAACCCTGATGCTGGTATTGTTTAGCAACAGATACAACGAATCGGAGGTTTGCCTTGACCAGTTTTTCCTTGGCACGCTCACCCTCACGACCGCCTTTGCGAATCTTCTGGGCCAGCTCAATCTCCTCATCAATAGAGACCATAGGTTCTCTACCAATCTCCACCAAGTACTTGTCGAGTGCTTCACTGGAACGATTGGTTATACTCTTGCTAATCTTAAGTTGTCTCATAAATATCCTTTTACCTTTCTTTTTTGTTTTAATCCAATATTTATACTGTCGGAATCCACCTTTACGGTTTCGGGCTGCAAAGGTACAAAAAAAAACGCAATCTTGTTGTAATAGAAATGGAAAACTTTTGCATTATTTGTCTGTTTTTTAGAAATTTAGACGTTTTTGAATATAAAAATGGTATTTGATATAACGATTTTTAGGCATTGAGTTTGAAATATGGAATAATTTGTGTATCTTTGCACAGAATTTGCGAGAAAAGAATAACTAAATAATAAAATTATAAAATAACAGAAAATTATGTTTGAAAATCAACCAAAAGGTCTGTGGGCCTTAGCTTTGGCTAACACGGGTGAGCGTTTCGGTTACTATACCATGCTTGCAGTGTTCTTGCTCTATTTGCAGGCTAACTTCGGTTTTGAAACCGGATTGGCAAGTACAATTTACTCTACCTTCCTGATGATGGTTTATTTCCTCCCTATCATCGGCGGTATTGCAGCCGACAAGTTTGGCTTTGGACGTATGGTTACCACGGGTATCTTCATTATGTTCATCGGCTACCTTGTGCTTTCGCTTCCTCTTGGCAAAGACACCGTTGCCATTGCTGCCATGGGCATTTCGCTTATCCTCATCGCTTTGGGTACCGGCTTGTTCAAAGGTAACCTGCAGGTGATGGTAGGTCGTCTCTACGACGAGCCACAGTATGCCAGCAACCGTGATTCCGGTTTCTCTCTCTTCTATATGGCTATCAACATTGGCGCCATGTTCGCTCCTACAGCAGCCATCAAGATTATGAAGTGGGCGCAGGAGAGTCTGAGTGTATCAGTGGAGGATTCATACCATTTTGCATTCGCTGTGGCATGTGCTTCGCTTATCATTAGTATCGCCATCTACTATGCCTTCAGCTTTACATACAAGCACGTGCTTGCTTCTGAGACCAAGGGTAAGGACGACAAGACTCCGGTTAAGGAGACTAATGAGCTTTCCAAGGCTGAGACCAAGGAGCGCATCATCTGCCTCTGTCTCGTATTTGCTGTGGTTATCTTCTTCTGGATGGCTTTCCACCAGAATGGTAATACATTGACACTCTTTGCACGCGACTATACACTGAAGACTTCTGAGGGTCTGCAGTCAATGGCGTTCGACGTTACTAACCTCGTAGCCTGCATCTTCGTTGTTTACGGTAGCTTCGGTCTGGCACAGAGCAAGACTGGTAAGGGAATCTCGCTCGGCGTTATCGTTGCAGCTATTGCTTTCCTCTTCTACAAGTATAACAACCTTGAAGGTGCCGTAGAAGTTGAGGCTCCTATCTTCCAGCAGTTCAACCCATGTTATGTAGTGGCATTGACACCAGTGAGTGTTGCTTTGTTCTCTTGGCTCAACAAGATTGGCAAGGAGCCTACATCTCCTGAGAAGATTGGTTTGGGTATGCTCGTTGCAGCTCTCGGTTTCGTATGGATGGCTGTAGGTTCTATGGGTCTTGAGCTTCCTTTGGCACAGGGCGATCCTGCTACAGAGGGTACACGTGTAAGCGCCAACCTTCTCATCTCTACCTATCTTATCCTCACCTTCGCAGAGCTTCTGCTTTCTCCTATCGGTATCTCATTCGTATCGAAGGTAGCTCCTCCAAAGTATGCAGGTTTGATGATGGGTCTCTGGTTCGGTGCAACAGCCATTGGTAACCAGCTGGTAATGGTTCCTGGTATCATGTGGGGTCAGAACTTCAACCTCGTTACCATCTGGGGTGTTCTTGCCGGCATCTGCCTGGTATCTGCAGCCTTCATCTTCTCAATCATCAAGAAGTTGAATCGCGTAAGCTAAATCATAGAATTATAATATAAAAAAGGCTTGCTTCATTTTTCGAAGCAAGCCTTTTTTGTATATGTTATTTCTTCAACCACTTGTCCAACCATCCGAAGAAGGTGCGCTGCCAGAGCACGCCGTTCTGTGGTTTCAATACCCAGTGGTTCTCATCAGGATAGATAAGGAGCTCGGCAGGAATGCCACGCATACGGGCTGCATTGAAGGCGCCCATGCCCTGGTTGGCATTGATGCGATAGTCCATTTCGCCGTGGATGCAGAGAATTGGAGTATCCCACTTATCTACAAACTTATGAGGACTGTTCTCGTAAGTTCTCTTAGCGTTGGCACTCTGGTCCTTGTTCCAGTAAGCATCATCATACTCCCAGTTAGAGAACCAAGCCTCCTCGGTATCTGTGTACATGCTCTCCAGATTGAAAGCACCATCGTGAGCGAGGAATGCCTTGAAACGCTTGTTGTGATGACCTGCAAGATAATAAACAGAGAAACCACCAAAGCTGGCACCTACACAGCCCAGACGATCCTTATCTACGTATGGAAGATTGTTGGCTGCATCATCGATGGCAGAAAGATAGTCGTTCATGCACTGACCAGTCCAGTCGCCTGAAATCTCCTCGTTCCATGCACTTCCGAAACCTGGAAGACCGCGGCGGTTAGGCAATACGATGACGTAACCGTTGGCTGCCATAATCTGGATGTTCCAGCGATAGCTCCAGAACTGGCTCACCGGACTCTGAGGACCGCCCTCGCAGAAGAGAAGGGTAGGGTACTTCTTGCTGGCATCGAAGTTAGCTGGCAACATGATCCATACCAGCATCTGCTTGCCGTCGGTAGTCTTTACCCAGCGCTGCTCGCACTTACCCATGTTCAACTGGCTCAGGATGTGGTCGTTCTCACGGGTAATCTGCTCTACCTTGGTACTCTTGGCATCCTTGCCTGGAGTTACGATGTAGATATCGGTAGGGTGGCTCATGCTAGCCTTGGTAGCAAGAAGCTTGTTGCCGTTGTTGGCAAGCGAGATGCTTCCGTAGTCAGCCCACTCGTTGGTAATCTGCTTCACTTCGCCCTTGAAGTTAGCCTGATAGAGGTTCAGGGTTCCGTGCCATACACCGATGAAGGTGAGGCTCTTGTTGTCCTTGTTCCATACGAAGCCCTCTACGCTTGAATCAAACTTATCTGAAACATAGTTCTTCTTTCCGGTAGCGAGCTCATAGACACAGAGGCGGTTGCGGTCGCTCTCGTATCCGTCGCGGGCCATGCTCTGCCAAGCCACGTACTTGCCGTCGGCAGAGAACTGAGGGTTGATGTCGTAACCAGGATTGTTCTTCAGATTCTCAGGTGCATTCACAGCCTGGTTCTTCATGCTCTTGGTAGCATCAATCTTAGGTGCCACATAACCAGCCTCCTTGCAGAGGTTCTTGGTCTCGCGCGTACCTATATTATATAGGTAGATATCTGAGTCGGTAGAGATGGCATATTGCAAGCCCTCCTTCTTGCGACAGGTATAGGCGATGGTCTTGGAATCCGGACTCCAAGCCAACTGCTCGATGCCACCGAATGGAGCCATAGGGCACTCGAAAGGCTCATCCTTCAGGATATCCTCGCCAGTGCTGATGGTGCCATCCTCTGCAACATCAGCCACGAAAGGATGAAGGATACTCTCTACGTAGTGATCCCAGTGGCGATAGTTCATGTCGGTAACGAGACGACCTGTAGCCAGAGGAAGATCAGAAGGATTCTTCTTGATGGTTCCATGATAAGGCAACTCCTTGATGAGGATAACCTTCTTGCCATCTGGAGAGAAGCGGAATCCCTGGATGCCTAATTCATCGTTGGTGAGCTGCTTTCTGTCAGTACCATCTGGGTTCATGCTCCAGAGCTGTCCGCCACGGATGAAGGCTATCTTCTGTCCGCCCTGAATCCAGGCAGCATCAGTCTCGCTCTTGGCATCAGTGGTCAATGCCTTCTGGTTTTTGCCATTGGCATCCATGATGAAGAGCATCTGGTGACCCTTGTTCTCCTTTACACTGTAGTAACCTACCTGGTAAACCACCTGCTTGCCGTTAGGCGAAGCTTCAGCGGCACCGATTCTACCCATCGCCCAAAGAGCTTCTGGGGTCATCAGGTGGTTCTCCACCTTGATGTTGTTCTTTTCAATCATAGTCTGTGCATCGGCTGTATTTGTTCCCATGGTGAGAGCAGCTGCAGCCAAAATCATTGCTTTAATCATATTTTTAAGATATTATTAATAATTTGTTGCAATCTTCTAAATATTCCGTGCAAAGTTACAGAAAATTAATGAGATAACAAAATTATTCTTCTTTCTTTACTAAAGTATGCGTTTTTTTTGTATATTTGCATCTCAAATGATACAGTTTAGCTTTCAATGCTAAATTTTCAGGAATATAAGTAAAGATATAAATATTTAGTAAATGAATACATTGTTTCTTGTGCAGTTTGCTTGCTGCATTATAGTGTCGATGTTGGGCTTGATATTGGTTTTGTCTAGGTTTCAGATTCGCTGGACCAACCGTCATTACGAGGTGTCTCGTTGGCTCCTTGCTTTTTCCATGTTTGTACTTGCTTGGCATTATGTCTTGCAAATGGTTTGTGGTTTCCGTGCTAAAGGCGATGAGATTGGAGCTGTTGTCAATGTTCTCTTCTATACTCCTGTCTCTTTCATTGTTTCCTATGCAACTTATAACTTAATTTGTTATCGTAGGGGGCGGAAAAAGTTTGCCTTGCTGGGATGTGTGAGTTATGCATTGATATTGATTTGTTTTTTTTTTTCGGATACAAAGATACTCCTAATGGGATGCATGTGGGCGAATGGCTTTATGTGATGCTCGCATTATTTGCTGTTACCATCGTGTATAGCGTTTATACCACGGTTATCGAAATACGTTATCATCGAAAGATTATCGAAGAAAACACCACGGAAGACTTGCTTCCTTTTGATAGATACTCCTATGCCAGTTATGGTATGGCGGGTATTATGGTTTTGGCAATGGTAGGTGCTATCTGCTATCGTCCTCTTCTTTATTGCGTGGCACCGGTGATGCTTTTTTCATTGATTTCCTTTACCATCAGTTTTCTGGGATATGGCTATAATATGATTCCTGCGGAGGTGAGACTGGAGCTGGAAACAGCTGATGAACCTCTTGAGGTGATGGAAGTGAGTGAGGACGTGGGATTGACTTCTGAGAAAATCTCTATCATAGAATCGTTGCTTGCCAGCTGGTGTGACAAGGGTGGCTACAGAGACTGTACGGTAAATATGCCGATGCTTTCTGTTAAGTTGGGCATTCCTCGCAATGAATTGAGTATGTATTTCGAAAATTGTCTGAAGAGCAGTTTCAGAATCTGGCTCAGCGATATCCGTTTCAAGGAGGCGCAGCGTATGCTGCTGGAAGAATGCAGGTACAGCAATGATACCATTTCTTCAGAATGCGGCTTCTCATCCCACGCTCATCTCTATAAGATTTTCAAGGCTAAGACGGGATTTACACCAGGACAATGGAGAGACTCTGTTCGGAAAAACCGGTTCCCTGATGTGGATGGATTATAAAAACTATCTTGAGGAGTATGACAACAAGCATTTTCCTGTCTTGGATGCCTATATGTAGCAGTTCTCTTTTATTTTTTCGGATAAAAGATTTGTTAGTACGATACTTTTTTTGTAATTTTGCACCGCAAAATATATAAAACACAATGAAAATAGGATTTGACAACGAGAAGTATCTGAAGATTCAGTCCGAACATATCAAGGAGAGAATCTCACAGTTTGATGGAAAGCTTTATCTCGAATTGGGAGGTAAGCTTTTCGATGACCATCACGCCAGCCGCGTTTTGCCAGGTTTCCAGCCTGATAGTAAGCTGCGCATGTTTCAGAAGATTAGCGATAGCATCGAGATTGTTATCGTGATCAGTGCTGCCGATATTGAGAAGAACAAGAAGCGTGCCGATCTGGGTATCACTTACGATGAGGATGTGCTTCGCCTGCGTGGTGAATTCCAAAACCGTGGTTTTATGGTGGGTTCTGTTGTTATTACTCATTTTAATGGTCAGCCTGCAGCCATCGCCTTCAAGCAGCGCTTGGAGCGTGAGGGCATCAAGACTTACTGCCATTATCTCATCGAGGGTTATCCTCACGATGTAGATCTCATAGCTTCTGATGAGGGTTTCGGCAAGAATGATTATGTAGAGACTGAGCGTCCGCTGGTGATTGTTACTGCTCCGGGTCCTGGTAGCGGTAAGATGGCTGTCTGCCTGAGCCAGCTTTATAACGAGAACAAGCGTGGTGTGCGTGCAGGCTATGCTAAGTTCGAGACATTCCCTGTATGGAATCTCCCATTGAAGCATCCGGTGAACATCGCTTACGAGGCTGCTACTGCCGATCTTAACGATGTGAACATGATCGACCCATTCCATCTGGAAGCATACAACAAGATTGCCATCAATTACAACCGTGACGTAGAGATTTATCCAGTGCTCAATGCCCTGTTCGAGGGTATCTACGGAAGCAATCCTTATAAGTCACCTACCGATATGGGTGTGAATATGGTGGGCTTCTGCATCTCTGATGATGAGGTTTGCTGCGAGGCTTCGAAGAACGAGATTATCCGCCGTTATTATGCGGCTACCAACAAGTTGGCGGCTGGTGCGTGCAACGAGGAGGAGATCAGCAAGATTCAGCTGCTTTTCAAGCAGGCTAAGATTACTACGGATTATCGCAAGGTGACTGTAGCGGCTAAGGATCATAAGAAGGAGACAGGCCATACTTCTGCTGCGATTGAATTGGAGGATGGTACGATTATCTGCGGTCACAGCAGCGAGTTGCTGGGTTGTAGCGCGGCATTGATCTTGAATGTAACCAAGCATCTGGCTGGCATCGACCACGAGTTGAAGTTGATTCCTCAGTCGATGATTGAGCCTATCCAGCATACCAAGATTAATTATCTCGGCGGTCATAATCCTCGTCTTCATACCGATGAGGTTCTTGTAGCCCTCTCTGTTCTCTCAGAGAATGATGATAACTGCAAGAAAGCTTTGGAGCAGTTGCCTAAGCTCCGTGGCTGCCAGGCTCATTGCACCGTGATGCTGAGTGATGTAGATCAGAAGATTTTCAAGAAGCTCGGAGTGGATATCACCTGCGAGCCGGTGTTGAAGAAGTAAATTCGAATTAAATTCTATAGAAGAAGTAGATTCGAATTATATAAAATACCCCCGAAAGGGTATAGTTAATCGTAAAGTTTGATTGATTATACCTTTTCGGGGGTAATTTTTATCTTTCCACAGGCATTCCGAGCTTTGTCCAGTTGAGGATTCCCCCTTCCATATCATAGACCTTAAAGCCTTGCTTCTTCATTTTCAGGCATGCACCATGGCTCCGCTTTCCGCTTCTGCAATAGATGTAGTAGGTGCGGGATTTATCCAGCTGCTTGATGCCGGCATCGAAAGCCTCGGGGTTGAGGTAATCCAATTGGTGGGCGCCAGCCAGATGACCTTCTGCGTATTCTTTGGAAGTGCGGACATCGAGAAGGAAGCTGGTGGTATCTGCCTTAGCCTGGTTGATAAAGGCTTGAGGAGCCAAAATGGTGATGCCGTCAGATGGGGCAGTTTTTGCTGCTGAGGCCGATTTGCCTGCCTGTGCTGAGCAGCCGGTGGTTGACAAGCCAACAGCTGCTAAAAGTGATAAGAGTATTTTCTTCATTTCTTGTTTTGTTTATTCTATTCTTGCTTTTTTGTTTTTTTTCTCGTTTGTTCTGCTCGGCAGAAACAATTGTAGGAAGGATTTATCTTAATGCCATGACTCTGCTGAGAATCAGTTTCTTATATTCTTTCTTCATGCCATCAGGCAGGAAAGAGGCATCTATCAGATCGAGCCATTTCACGATTGAGCGACGGAACTTCTTGGCGATGTTGTTGATAACTTTCTCGCTGAGTCCTGATGCAGTCATCACCTTGATGAAATCTGATTTCAGAATCTTTCTTTTTCTTCCATTTAGTGTCAGGGCGAGTTCCTCGGTATCTTCCGGCATCACTATCTTCGTGCAGAGCAGGTCGTAGGCTGGGGTTAATCCATAGCCCAGTTTCCTGTTGTTGTAGAGCGAGAAGTTCTTGAGGTGCATGTCGGCGTTGCCGGTAATCCATGAGAAGATAACTACCTCCCAATAGTTCACGAGATCGAGCTGTGAGAAGGATGAATACTTCTTGATGAGCTTGGCTACCTGCTCGTAGGAACCTTTGTATTTGTATTCGGTAAGGCGCTCTGACAGCTGGCACATATCCTCCATTGGTACTTTGGTGCCATCATCCAGTCGGTCAATTCTTCGGGTGATGTAACAGAGTTCGCCATCGGCAAAGCGAATCAGACCATGCGGAACCACGGCGATTTTGGCGGCTTCGGCAAGATGCATCGTGAGGTCTTCTATTTCTGGAAGACAGCGATAGCGGTCGGTCTGGGGCTTGAGGATGTATTTTCCCCAGAGTCCTACAATGGTGAAGCGGGATGGTTCGTTCTTTCCGCCTGGGTTCACATCGAGCGAGAGCTTTGCCTGTACACCGGTGAGGGTGGTCTGGGCACGCACTACCTGTTTAGCCAGGTTGCCTATTTCCTTCCTGACATAGGGTAGGACAGGAGCTTCCTTGGTGCCGAAGAGTTTTCGGGCACAAGCAGGATGGTAATCTACCTGCCCTGGCTTGAGCGGTTTATAGCAATATAGACATTTCTCCATCATTCTTTCTCCTTTTTAGTTTTGGGGTGAAGCGTTTGTTCCTTCTGATGTTGGTTCTTCGACCGGGATGACGCTGACGGCTCCGATGCAATCCTTGCAGCATGCAAGTAGGAGCGACATTCTATCCCGCTGGTTGATTTTCCAACTGCTTTCTGCGATATTCAGCAGCCATCCTTCGGGTATCAGTCCATCGAAGAAGGGAAACAGTACGGTGTCGTGGTAGGGCTCGTCGGATAACGGGAGCGTCAGGCTCACGGCTTCTGCACCATCCGATGCCAGATAATCAGCATCGTAGGCAAAGGTGAAGCCCGTTTCATCTTCCGTCAGCAGGCCTACGTATTGGTTGTAGAGATAAATCTTTCCTTGTTTCATAAAATTCTGTTTTTATTCTTTTTTGATAGGAACGGGACCTATTTCCTGGCCGAAGAGAAGGAGAACCTGATTAACTTTGTCCAGTCTTAATGTTTCCTTTCCCTGTTCCAGTTCTCTTACGAATCGGAGACCTACGCCCGATTTCGCAGCCAGATCCACCTGTGTCAATCCGAATTGCTTGCGCATTTCCTTGACGTATGATGATAATGTATTGCTCATATTTTATTTCTTTTATACCCTTTCGGGTAAAATCCTATTATTAATGATATTATATTATACCCTTTCGGTGGCAAATATACGAATAAAAAATGAAAATACCCCCGAAAAGGTATAATTTATAATATCATTTAACAAATTATACCTTTTCGGGGGTAGAAAAGCGAAATATATCCTTTGGGAAATAAAAAAGCGTAACGAATACCTTTACCGGTAATCATTACGCTTTCATTATTATCTAGAAAACTTTATTTTCCGAGATTATTCTTTTTCTCGTTCAGTTCTGCCTGCTTACGCATCATCTCTTCCTGCTGCTGGCGCTGCAATTCCTGGAGGGCCTGCATTCTTGCCATGAGGCCGCTTGCCTTCTTAGGGTTGTTCTTGTTCTCCTGGTAGCGCTTCTCCAGAATGGCGAGGAGCTTCTCGTCGTTGGTGGTCTTGCGCAAGGTCCACATGATTGCGGCACTGAAGAACAATGAGATGAAGTAGTAGAAGTTCAAACCTGCTGAGTAGTCATTGAACATGAAGAAGAACATCAATGGCATGAGATACATCATCCACTGCATCATCTTCATCTGCTCTGCCTGCTGACCTACCATCTGGTCACGCTGCTGGCGCATGGTCATCCATGAATACAACAGGTTGGCTACGCAGAAGAGAATACAGGTCAAACTCAAGTGATCACCAATCAACCAGATGTTGGTATTCCACTCGAAGATTGGATCGAAGGTACTCAAGTCGCTCATCCACAGGAACTTCTCACCACGAAGCTGGATGGCGTTAGGCACGAAGTTGAACATCGCAACCCAAACCGGCATCTGAATCAGCATTGGCAAGCAGCCTGACAATGGGCTTACACCATACTTGGCATATTCAGCCATCATCGCCTGCTGCTTCTGCATCTGGTCCTCAGGCTTGTTGAACTGAGCGGTAGCTGCCTCGAGCTTTGGCTTCAGCACACGCATCTTGGCAGAACTCATATAGCTCTTCTTTACCATAGGGTAGGTGATGAGCTTGAGGAGCAATGTGATGAGAATCAATACGATACCCATTGGGAATACCTTGCTCAACCAGTCGAACACGTAGAGTGTGAAGAAACGGTTGATCCAGCGGATGATAGGCCATCCCAGATAAACGAGCTTCTGGAACTCCAGGTCCTTGCCGAAGGTGCTCTCCTTCTCAGTATTCTTCAGAATCTGGAAGTCGTTAGGACCGAAGTAGAACTCAAACTCAGACGCCTTCTTGCCGGTTGGGTCGAAGGCTGTCTTCATCTTAGCCTGGAACTGCTTCAGGTAGCCCGAACCCTTCTCCTGAGGAATAGAGGTCATGAAGGCATCCTTGTCGAAGTTATCCTTAGCTACAATAATAGCTGAGAAGAACTGGTTCTTGAAAGATACCCAGTCGATAGTCTCTTCAATTTTCTCGTCGATTTTCTCGCTGCCCTCGTTCAGGTGGTCGGTGCCGCCCTCTGCCTCATGATAGGTGAGGGTGGTGTAGCGGTTCTCGAACATGAATCCACGTTCCTGCTGGCGCGCCTTGTCGCTCCAGTCGATACTCATCTTGTTGCAGCTAGGTGAGAACAGTCCTGCCATACCTTCTGCCTGCAGGCTCATGTGGAGCATATAGTCGTCGCCGAGGGTATAGGTCATGCTGAGGGTCTTGCCTGGGGCAGCCACTGCAGTCATGGTGACAGACTTGTCGGTCACGTTGGATGGTGTGAAATAGAGATCGCTGGTGATGATGTTGGCCTCCTTTGCCTCGAGCATGAACTTGAGGCTCTGGTCGTTGCCGTCGAAGAGAGTTACGTCCTTCTGGTCGGCAGAACCATCTTTCACCTTGAGGTTGTGACCCACGTATCCCTTGATGACTGCCTTCTCGACAGTACCACCCTTGGTGTTGAGAGTCAGCTCAACCTTCTCATTTTTCAAAACTACTTTCTGAGCCTGACCCTTCAGCGCCGAATAGAAGAGGGCTGTAGAGTCTGCCTCAATTTTAGCCTTAGCATCCGCCTGGCGCTTAACAGCGGCAGTCTTGCTGGCTTTTTCCATCTCGGCGTGCTTCGCCTTGGCGATGGAGTCCTGAACGAATGCCGCTCTCTGCTCTTCGGCTGATGGCTGGTTGTACCAGCTAAAGCCTATCAGCACTACGGCAATCAGGAGGAAACCGATAATGTTGTTCTTATTCATTATTATTTTTATTGTTTTATTTTCTCTGAGGAGACAGCAAATGCTGTGCCATTCTGCTGCCTAAAGCCAGCCTGCGCTATTTCTTGTTAGCGATGGCTGTCTTTACAAAGTCAACAAACAATGGGTGTGGCTTCAATACCGTGCTCTGGTACTCTGGATGATATTGTGTTCCGATGTACCACTTCAAGCCCGGGATTTCAACTACCTCTACCAGGTCGCTTTCCGGATTGCGGCCTACGCACATCATGCCGTGCTTCTCGAATTCTTTCTGGAACTCGTTGTTGAACTCATAGCGGTGGCGGTGGCGCTCCTGGATATGCTCCTTCTTATAGATGTTGAACACGCGACTGCCCTGTTTCAGCACGCACTCGTAGGCGCCGAGTCGCATGGTTCCACCCATGTTTGATATGTTCTTCTGCTCCTCCATGATGTCGATGACATTATGTGGAGTCTTCTCATCCATCTCACGCGAGTTGGCATCCTTGTAGCCCAATACGTTGCGGGCGAACTCGATGACGATCATCTGCATACCCAGGCAGATGCCGAAGGTAGGGATGTCGTGGGTGCGGGTATAGTGGGCAGCGATGATCTTGCCCTCGATGCCGCGCTGGCCGAATCCTGGACAGATGACGATGCCGTCCTGCCCCTTCAGCTGCTCAGCCACGTTCTCTTCTGTGAGATATTCTGAGTTGATGAATGTAATGTTCACCTTGTGGTCGTTGTAGGTGCCGGCATGCGAGAGGCTCTCGCGGATGCTCTTGTAGGCATCCTGCAGGTCGTACTTTCCTACGAGACCGATGTTTACCACCTCGGTAGCCTTGTTTCTGCGGTCGAGGAAGGTTCTCCAAGGACCCAGCGCAGGCTTCTCTCCGATAGGCTCGCCCATCTTGCGGAGGATGGCGGTGTCGAGGCCCTGGTTCTGCATGTTTACAGGTACCTCGTAGATACTAGGAAGGTCTTCGCTCTGAATCACGCAGTCGAGATCTACGTTACAGAAGCTTGCCACCTTCTTCAGGATTCCCTCTTCGAGATGCTTCTCGGTGCGGAGAATCAGAACATCTGGCTGAATACCTACGCTCTGCAGTTCCTTCACGGAGTGCTGGGTAGGCTTTGTCTTCAACTCGCCTGCAGCCTTCAGATAAGGCACATAGGTGAGGTGCACATTGACGGCGTTCTTGCCCAGCTCCCATTTCAGCTGTCGGATAGCTTCCATGTATGGGGCACTCTCGATGTCGCCGATGGTTCCGCCAATTTCGGTAATCACGAAGTCATAGTGATACTTCTTGCCGAGCAGCTTCACGTTGCGCTTGATCTCGTCGGTGATGTGAGGCACCACCTGGATGGTTTTGCCGAGATAATCGCCGCGACGTTCCTTGTCAATGACTGCCTTGTAGATACGACCAGTGGTGAGAGAATTCGCTTTCGTAGTCTGAATACCGGTGAATCGCTCGTAGTGTCCGAGGTCGAGGTCGGTCTCCATACCATCTACCGTTACGTAGCACTCACCATGCTCGTACGGGTTCAGTGTACCCGGGTCGATGTTGATGTATGGGTCAAACTTTTGGATAGTAATGTTGTAGCCTCTTGCTTGAAGAAGTTTACCGATGGATGAAGATATGATTCCTTTACCCAAAGAAGAAACCACACCACCGGTAACGAAGATGTACTTTGTATCAGCCACGATGTTTATAATTTAAATTAGAATTATTTGGGTGCAAAGTTACTATAAAATTATGAATTAGCCAAAATATTTGTAAAGAATGGCGTTGAATTTAGAATTATTTTGTTACCTTTGTGCCCAAATTAGTATATGAAGGAATGAAAATAAGATTTGGATTACTCATTTTAGCTTTGCTTGCGGGTGCTGTGACGGCAGATGCCCAACGTTCCCGCAGGCATAATGTGGTGGTGAAAACTCCATCGATAGTGAAAAGTTATGTGGACTCGCTGGCTCACATCAGGGAGCGTATCGACTCTACTGAGATGTCTTCGGATGACTCCCGATATGCCATGCTCTTCACCCCACTCACGTATTATCGTTCACCTGCCAATCAGTTCCTGCGCCTCCGTCCTGAGGGAGGGGTAGGTGATTCGCTTGGCGTGATGCTCGATAAGACGCTGATGGACGTCTATCTCAACCGTCCAGACCTGGTGAAGACTACGCAGCGACATCTGGAAGAGGTGGGCGCTCCAATCGTGGCGGATACAAAGGCCAAGAAGCCGAAGCGCGACATTATAGAAGAGGTGGCACCTAAGGTCTTCGAACCGGAAACAGCGCCATCGGATATCGTGATCTTCAAACCTAACTTCTGGACTTTCGGCGGAGATTACTATCTGCAGTTCCTGCAAAACTATGTATCTGACAACTGGTACAAGGGTGGTGAGAGCAACTACTCTCTGCTGGGACGTGTAACGATGATGGCGAATTACAACAACAAGCAGAAGGTGAAGTGGGAGAACAAACTGGAAATGCGATTGGGTTACCAGACTTCCAAGGGAGACTCGGTGCATTCGCTCAAGACATCCGACGACTTGATCCGATACACCAGTAAATTAGGTCTTCAGGCATCCAGGAAATGGTATTATACCATCCAGATGGTGGCACAGACGCAGTTTGCCCATGGTTACAAGAGTAATGACAAGAAGGTTTATTCCGATTTCTTCTCACCATTCAATCTGAACCTCTCTGTCGGTATGGATTATTCGGTGGATTGGCTCAACCACAGGTTGAAGGGTAGTGCCCATCTGGCTCCTTTGGCGTTCAACTGGAAGTATGTGGGCCGTGAGGATCTTGCCACAAGATATGGTTTGAAGGAGGGACAGCATGGTATGACCGATTACGGTTCTGAGTGTACCTTCGATCTGTCTTGGCAGGTGATGGAGAACCTGAAGTGGAAGACCCGTCTCTGGGCATATACTACTTACAAGCGTGCAGAGATAGAATGGGAAAATACGATTACCTTCCAGTTCAATCGTTATATTTCATCGAATATCTTCCTCTATCCTCGTTTCGATGATGGAGCAAAGCGTAAGGATGATCAGAGCTATTGGCAGTTCAAGGAGTTCATGTCTATCGGATTCTCTTACTCTTTCTAGAAAAGTTCGCCCCGCACGCCCTGTGACGGTTTGCCCCACACGCCCTGAAAGGGCAGAAGCTCCCAGCCCAGGGCAACACCCTGGGTTAAAAGCCGCAATCAACAATGCCGCCCTGTAAGGGCAAAAGCTTTAAAAATATTAAGAAAGCTTTTGCCCTTACAGGGCGGTATTGTATATGTCCATAATACCCAGGGTGTTACCCTGGGCTGGGAGCTTCTGCCCTTTCAGGGCGTATGGGATGTGGCTTATGACACACCCTCTTGCTGTATCTGTTAGAAGCGGAAGCAGAACTCTGCATCTGCCATGGAGTAATTGTGCTTGGCGAGGGTCTTGTCATTCACCAATGCATACTCGGTGAGGATGCTGATTCGCTTGCCGATGTGGAAGTTCAAGCCAGCCTCATACTGGGTCTTCTGCATATTGTTCTTGCCGTTAGGCTGATACATGTCGTAACGTGCCTTGATGTCGATTCGGCTGTTCTTTGGCAGCTGAGCCAATGGGGCAATCACTAATCCGTAAACACCCTGTGCCTTATCGCCGATTTTTGCATTCAGATTGCAGTCCTTGGCGTTGGCATCGTTGAAATTAGTGATGCTCTTGGCAAAAGCTTTGCCGGTAGAGTGGATATACTCTGAACGTACGGTCCAGCCGTCTTTCTTATATTCGAAAGAGAAGGCATAGCGGTTCTGTGAGAGCTTGCGGGTGCCAGAGAAATTGCCGACAACAGGTTTGCCACCTTCTTCGCCTACAATAACTTGCTGTCCGTGTTCATCATCGTTCCAAGTTCCCTTTCTTGCGTAAGAACCGGTCCATCCGAAGGCTCCGATGCGCATGCCGCTTACTGGCATTACCCATACACCACCAATCACATTCTTCTGATTGTCAACGTCCTTGGTGTTGGTGCCCTGACCGTTGAACACTCCAATCTGATAATGCAGCAGGTTGCGGCCGTTGGCATTCTTGAGGAAATCACCCTGAAGCTGCAGACCGATGTCACGACCATTGGAAGCGTGTTCGCCGGCACGGTCGCTGAAACCCGCCAACTTGCTCACGTTCTGTGAATAACCCATGAAGCCCTGGTCGATAGGATGCATCGGATTCTCGAAGGTAAATGGGTTCTTGAACTGACCAATCTTCACCTTGAAATAGTCATACTTCTGCCATTCAGCAAACAGATCCACCATTCTTGGGCTTGAACCCAGGTTGGAAGTGTTGCCGTTAAACTGGATCTGGGTCTTCCAGTAGAAGTCGTCGGCAATGCGACCTTCCAGGGAGATACGCGCCATACGGATGTTGAACGAATTAGATTCCGCATTCTTTTGCCCGCTGTACTGATACTGGGTCATTCCATAACCCGACAATTTCACATTGCTCAACCATGAAGGCAATTCGATGGTCTGCTTTTTCTGGGCGCTGGCTGACACTGCAGTCAAAGCCATGAGCGCCAGGATGATACCTTTTTTCATCTTATTTCTATTTTGTTTTTAGGTTTATTTCTTGGCAGCGAGTTCCTCTGCTGTGAGGTCTTCTGCTTTGGCTGCTTCCTGGGCGAGCTTCTCTGCCTCCTTGGCAGCCTTGGCTTCTGCTATCGCCTTCTCTCGCTCTCTGCGCTCCTTCTTCTTCTGCTTGATTTCAGCATCACTGCGCTTCTCGAGCAAAACGACGTTCTCTACGTGAGGAGTATGAGGGAACATATCTACCGGCTGAACGGCAGCCACCTTGTAGTGGTCGTCCATCAGCTGCAGGTCGCGAGCTTGGGTAGCTGGGTTGCAGCTTACATATACGATGCGGTTAGGTGCTGCGTTCAGAATCACGTTCACTACATCAGGGTGCATGCCGGCACGTGGAGGGTCGGTGATGATGACGTCTGGACGACCGTGTTGGGCGATGAATTCGTTGGTCAGAATATCCTTCATGTCGCCTGCATAGAAGAGGGTGTTCTCGATGTTGTTTACCTGGGAATTCACCTTGGCATCCTCGATAGCCTCTGGTACGTACTCGATACCGATCACCTTCTTTGCCTTGTGAGCCACGAAGTTGGCGATGGTTCCGGTACCGGTGTAGAGGTCGTAAACCAACTCGTTTCCGGTGAGGTTGGCAAACTCGCGAGCCACGCAATAAAGGTGGTAAGCCTGCTCGGTGTTAGTCTGATAGAAACTCTTTGGACCCACCTTGAACTTCAAATCTTCCATCAGCTCGAAGATGTGGTCGTTGCCCTTGAAGAGGCTGAGCTCTAGATCGTTGATGGTATCATTTCCCTTCTGGTTATCTACATACATGAGTGAGGTAATCTGAGGGAACTTGTCTGCCACCTGCTGCATCAGTTCCAAGGCTCTCTGCTCATCTCCCTCCTCATCGTAGTGGAACTGGAATACGAGCATCCACTCGCCTGTGTTCGAATTGCGGATCATCATGTCGCGGAGCAATCCGTGCTGCTCACGAAGATCGTAGAAGGTATAGTTGTGAGAATCTGCGTATTCGAAGACGAAGTTGCGGATTTCGTTGCAGAGGTCATCCATCAGCCAGCACTTCTTGATAGGATAAATCTTGTCGAAGGCACCGGTGATATGGAAGCCGATGGCATTCTGGGCGTGGCGTTCCTTGAGCGAAGTTACGGTATCATCCTCTTTCTGAGGAAGTTGAGCCAACTCTTCTGAAGTAAACCAGCGCTTTTTACTGCATCCGAACTCAATCTTGTTACGGTACTCCTGGGTCTTCACGCTGCCCATGATAGGGCGGAATTCAGGGAGTTCGATCTTGCCGATGCGGGTGAGCTGATCTTCCACCTGCTTCTGCTTCGCCTTGATCTGTTCCTCGTAAGGGAGGTTCTGCCATTTGCAACCGCCACAGATGCCGAAGTGCTCGCACATAGGCTCCTGTCTTACGTCGCTCTTCTTGATGAAGCGAACTACTTTCGCCTCGCAATACTTATGTTTTTTCTTAACTACCTGCAAATCTACCACATCGCCAGGTACGCAGAAAGGCACGAAGATGACCTGGTCATCTACGCGGGTGATGCACTTACCCTCGGCTGCTACGGCCTCGATGGTGATGTTCTCCAAGAGAGGTAATGGTTTACGTTTTCTTGCCATAATTCAAATTTGTTTTTTTATGGCTGCAAAGTTAATACATTTTTGCGAGAAACGAAAGAGTTGTCCCGGATTTTTTCAGTCTTTGTCCTGGATGTTGGGATGGTGAAGGTGGAAAAGGCAGAATAGTGGAAAGGCAAAAAGTGAAAAGGTGAAAGTGAAAAGGTGAATTTGGTGAATGGTGAATAAGTCAAAAGGTCAAAAGAAACTTTTCCCTAAAAGACGAGTTACTGATGCTTTGCTATTGTATATAGTATAGTTTGCTATTATAAAAAAGTAGTACTTACGCGCGTACATTATTATATAAGATTTTTATCTTTCTTATCTTTCTTATCTTGTAATTTCAGTCTTCCATATCTTGAAATTTATAGCTTATATCTTATATCTTTTCAGTGCATTCACCAAAATCACCTTTTCACTTTCACTTTTTCACTTTTGTCAAATGTGACTTTTGACCTTTTGACCTTTCCGCTAGGCGTCCCGCCGGATTTGCAATCCGGCGTTAAAAAATGTCCTAACCTATTTCGGCTCTGCGGATTTGTAATCCGCAGCAAAGGAGTATGCTTTTTCTTTTATAGGGGGATTACAAATCCCCCGTTGTCTATAGGTCGAACCTTTTTTAACGACGGATTGCAAATCCGCCGGGACGCCTGCCGGGGTCAAATCCGCCGGGACGCCTGGCGGAAGACTTTCTTATGACACACCCTCACCTTTCCTCTCCCGATGCCCTTTTTCCTACGTCGCGACGTAGCAATTCCTGCGTCCCGACGTAATAATTCCCGCGTCGCGACGTAGGAAAAGGCAGTCTTGAAGGGAGCTCTGCCTCTCAGAGTGTCAGAATCTCTTTCTTCGCCAACTTATAATTTCTTCTCAATACGGTCATATTAGTAGGGGATTGTTAAAAATAGCCTAGTGTGTGCGACAACAGTGTGAAATGTAATCTCGAGATAGCAAAAAAGAGTATAAAAGTTTGGTAGTTTCAGAGAAATGTTGTATATTTGCATCATCAACAAAAAATTGATAATAACTAGAATTATATAATATTTTTGAACCTATAACAAAATGAACGAAAAAAGAGTTTATACGTTCGGCAATGGACAAGCCGAAGGAAATGCGAAGATGCGCGAAGTTCTTGGCGGTAAGGGTGCGAACCTCGCCGAGATGAACCTTATTGGTGTACCTGTTCCTCCAGGTTTCACCATCACAACTGATACCTGTAACGAGTATTATGAGGTAGGTGAGGAAAAAATCAAGGAACTTCTTCAGGATGAAGTAATGGCTGCTGTAGCTCATACAGAGGCTTTGATGAACAGCAAGTTCGGTTCCGTAGAGAATCCTCTCCTCGTTTCAGTACGTTCAGGTGCTCGCGCATCTATGCCAGGTATGATGGATACCATCCTCAACCTTGGTTTGAATGATGAGGTGGCTGAGGGTATGGTCAAGAAGACCGGTAATCCTCATTTCGTTTACGATTCATATCGTCGTTTCGTACAGATGTACGGTGATGTTGTTATGGGTCTTAAGCCAGTTAACAAGGAAGACATCGATCCATTCGAGGCTATCATCGAAAAGGTGAAGGAAGAGCAGGGGGTTACTCTCGACAAGGACCTCTCTGTAGAGTCTCTCAAGAAACTCGTTGAGCTCTTCAAGGCAGCTATCAAGGAGCAGACTGGTCAGGATTTCCCTACTAACCCAATCGAGCAGCTCTGGGGTGCTATCTGCGCTGTGTTCCGTTCTTGGATGAACGAGCGCGCTATCCTCTACCGTAAGATGGAAGGTATTCCTGATGAGTGGGGTACAGCTGTTTCTGTCATGGCGATGGTATTCGGTAACATGGGCGAGACTTCTGCTACTGGTGTTTGCTTCTCTCGTGATGCAGGTAATGGTGAGAACCTCTTCAATGGTGAGTATCTTATCAATGCACAGGGTGAGGACGTAGTAGCTGGTATCCGTACACCACAGCAGATTACAAAGATCGGTTCTCAGCGCTGGGCTGAGCGTGCTGGCATCTCTGAGGAGGAGCGCGCAGCTAAGTATCCTTCTATGGAAGAGGCTATGCCTGAGCTTTACAAGGAACTCGATGCTCTCCAGGATAAGCTGGAGCACCACTATCACGATATGCAGGACATGGAGTTCACCGTACAGGAAGGTAAGCTCTGGTTCCTCCAGACACGTAACGGTAAGCGTACAGGTACCGCTATGGTGAAGATTGCTATGGATCTCCTCCACGAGGGTATGATCGATGAGAAGACTGCTATCCTGCGCTGTGAGCCTCAGAAGCTCGATGAGCTTTTGCACCCAGTATTCGATAAGCTGGCGCTCTCTAAGGCTAAGGTCATCACTCAGGGTCTCCCTGCTTCTCCAGGTGCTGCCTGCGGTCAGATCGTATTCCACGCTGACGATGCTCAGGAGTGGCACGAGGATGGCAAGAAGGTCATCATGGTTCGTATTGAAACATCTCCTGAAGACCTCGCTGGTATGTCTGCTGCCGAGGGTATCCTTACCGCTCGTGGTGGTATGACTTCTCACGCTGCCGTTGTAGCTCGTGGTATGGGTAAGTGCTGCGTTTCTGGTGCTGGCTCTATCAACGTTGACTACAAGTCTAAGACTGTTGAGATCGAGGGCGTAGTTTACAAGGAGGGTGATTACATCTCTCTGAACGGTACTACTGGTCAGGTTTATGCAGGACAGATTGAGACAAAGGCTGCAGAGCTTTCAGGCGACTTCAAGGAGCTGATGGACCTCTGCGACAAATATACAAAGATGGAGATCCGTACCAATGCAGATACTCCACACGATGCTGAGGTAGCTCGTGCATTCGGTGCAAAGGGTATCGGTTTGACACGTACAGAGCACATGTTCTTCGATGATCAGAAGATCGTTGCTATGCGTGAGATGATTCTGGCAGGTACTGTAGAGGGGCGCGAGAAGGCACTTGCCAAGCTCCTCCCTTATCAGAAGGCTGACTTCTACGGAATCCTCAAGGCTATGGATGGCTGCCACGTGAACATCCGCTTGCTCGACCCACCTCTCCACGAGTTCGTACCACACGATAAGGCTGGTCAGGAGACTATGGCTAAGGAGATGGGCGTAAGCGTAGAGGAAATCAAGAAGCGTGTGAACTCTCTGGCAGAGAACAACCCTATGCTCGGTCACCGTGGTTGCCGTCTCGGTATCACATTCCCTGAGATTACAGCTATGCAGACTCGTGCCATCCTCGGTGCAGCTTGCGAGTTGAAGAAGGAAGGTTACAACCCATGTCCAGAAATCATGGTTCCTCTTATCGGTACTGTTCAGGAGCTCAAGCAGCAGAAGGCTATCATCCTCGCTACTTCTAAGGAAGTATTCATCGAGTACGGTGTAGAGGTTGAGTTCGAGATCGGTACAATGATTGAGATTCCTCGTGCTGCCCTTACAGCAGGTCAGATTGCAGAAGAGGCTCAGTACTTCTCATTCGGTACTAACGACTTGACACAGATGACCTTCGGTTACTCTCGTGACGACATCGCTTCATTCCTCCCTGCATACATGGAGAAGAAGATCTTGAAGGTTGACCCATTCCAGGTTCTCGACCAGGAGGGTGTTGGTCAGCTCATCAAGATGGCAGTAGAGAATGGTCGTGCTACCCGTCCTAACCTCCGCACTGGTATCTGCGGTGAGCATGGTGGTGAGCCTTCATCAGTTAAGTTCTGCGCTAAGGTTGGTATGAACTATGCTTCATGCTCTCCATTCCGCGTGCCAATCGCACGTTTGGCTGCGGCACAGGCTGCTGTTGAGGAGTAAATCTTTTCTGAAGAAGATAAGTACGATTAATAGATTAGATAATTTGAGGGGGAAGTGTTTCGCCAGAAACACTTTCCTCTTTTTCGTTTCTTTTAATAGAACTTTTTCCTCCTTTTTCGTTTCTTTTAGGTTAAAAATCAGAAGAAAAGTATTAAATCATTTGCAGATTACATTTATTTTCCGTAATTTTGTCGGAAAATAGAGAAATATGGAAGGATGGGTAATGATTTATGCGACGATTTCCCGGCACGCCCTGAAAGGGCAGAAGCTCCTAGCCCAGGGCAGCGCCCTGGGTAATAGTTGTTGTAGCTCTGCGCCCTGTAAGGGCAAAAGCTTTAAAAATATAGCTGCAGTATGGAAGCTTTTGCCCTTACAGGGCGTAATTACCATCTCTATATTATCCCCAGGGTGTTGCCCTGGGCTAGGAGCTTCTGCCCTTTCAGGGCGTATGGGGCTTACTTGCGAAATTTAGTAAATAATTTAAAGGCTTCAAAAATGAATACATTGGCTTTAACTTTTGCTGTGTGCTCAATAGTAGCATTGGCCTTTCTTGCATGGCTCTTTACCCCTTGGGGAAAGAAATGGTCTAAGGAATTGTAAAAATGAAGAAGATAAAATATATAATGATGGCTTGCTTGCTGACTGCAAGCTTGGGCATGGAAGCCAAGTCGATGAAAGACCTGCTGGTTTCGATGCCTGATGAGGTAATGCCTTGTCTCAACAAGAACATGCGACTCGAATTTGCTGAGTTGCAGGAGATGGGAGTGAAGGCTGAAGTGAAGAATCTCCTGGAAGAGGTGAGCGTGATGGATACGCTGACCCAGGACTTCGTGCAGATCCGTATGACCAAGGCTTCTACCTTGCAGATGAAAAAGTTGCCTGTGGAAAACGGAGATTCCGTGCTCTGCGTAGTCAAGACTTTCGCAGGTCCCGAGAAGGAGAGTGAGCTCTATTTCTATAATCAGGATTGGAAGAAGATGGATGCCACTCGGCTCCTGGATGGTAAGCGGATGGAGGATTTGGCAGAAAGCCTTATCCAGAAACCGGATACGATGAGCGAAACTCGCTTTGCAGAACTGAAGGCGATGATAGAACCAAGAATGGTGAGCGCGTTGCTTTTGCAGAACGAAAACTCGCTGGTTGTACGCCTGTCTTTGCCATTGCTCTCTGCCGAGGATAAAAAGGCAGTTAGTGCAATAAAAGTGCAAAGAAGCTTTAAATGGGATGGGAAAACATTTAAAGAGAGTTAATTCTTTGTAGGTTTTTGCAATAAAATATGGAAAGTTGCAGGATTATTTGTAATTTTGCAGCGTGTTTTTCATGGTATTAGATTATTAAGGTTAATAAAAGATTGGTTGTCGGGAGACAATCAATTTTTTTTTCCTATTTGAAGGTGTTTGGGTTGTTTAGAAGATAAACAATCCAATGATTCCACAGATGAAAAGCAGCAATATCGGATTTGCCTTTTTGGCCTTGGTGAAATAGAAGGCACCCAGGAACAATGCTACGCTGGCACCGAAAGCAAATGGATCTTCTGTTGGCGATCCAAAATTCTCCTTATTCATCAAGAGCACAGCTGCTGCAGCAATCAATCCGATGATGGCAGGGCGAAGACCTGCGAAGATGTCCTTCACAATCTTGGAATCCTTGTGAGTCATCAGATAACGGCTGATGAGAATCATGATGATGAATGGCAGCCACATGATGGAAAGGGATGCCAGGAAGGAGCCCGCCCAGGCTGCCCAGACAGGATAACCCGCATGGAGACAAGCGGTATAGCCCACGTATGTGGCGCAGTTGATGCCGATAGGGCCCGGAGTAGATTGGCTGATAGCCACGATATCCGTAAACTCGGCATTGGTGAGCCAATGGTTCTTTACTACGGTTTCGTTGTGGATGAGCGAAAGCATCGCATATCCACCACCAAAATTAAATGTACCAATCTTGGTAAATATCAGAAATAATTTCAGAAATAGCATGACTTTTACCTTTTTACTTTTTTACCTTTCCATAAAGCCAGCCGAGCACGCCGGCGGCTATGATAATATAGATAGGTGAGATGCCGAATGCAGCAATCAGCGCACAGCATACAAACGGAATCCAGATATTGTAGCGGTTGATGTTCGCCGTCTTTGCCATCTTGAAGCAAGGAGCCGCAATCAGCGCCACCACGGCAGGGCGAACACCGGCAAAGAACTTGCCCACCCAGTAATTATCCTTAAACTGCTGGAAGAACATGGCGATGATGAGGATGGCGATGATAGAAGGCAGGGCGATGCCAATGGCACCCACGATGCCTCCCCATACGCCCTTCGTCTTGTAGCCGATATGGCTCGCCATATCAATGGCGAAGATGCCCGGGGTAGTTTGAGCCACCACCATGATGTCCATAAATTCCTGTTTATCCATCCATCTGTTCTCATCCACGAATTCTCTCTCCATGATCGGTATCATGGCGTAGCCTCCACCTAGCGTAAAGGCACCAATCTTGTTACACGTTAGGAAAAACTTTAATAACATTTTATCTTTTATTTTGATTTCGACTGCAAATTTACACATAATTTGTTAAATAAACTAGCTTTTTGGCGGATATTCTTAAAAAATCTGCGTTCTTTAAGAGATTTTGTGTACCTTTGCAAGATATAATCTGCAATGGCGCATCCCTTGAGAAGGAGGACGTAGCAGATAGAAAAAGAAAAATAAAACCATAAGGAAATATAAAAATAAGAATATGAATCTAAAAGTTCGCTTGGCGCTGATGAACTTCCTGGAGTTCGCAGTTTGGGGAGCCTATCTTACATCTATGGGCAACTATCTCGGCAAGGCCGGAATGGGTGCTGAAATCTCCTGGTTCTATACCATCCAGGGTATCGTATCTATCTTTATGCCTACATTGATGGGTATTGTAGCTGACAAATATGTACAGCCGCAACGCCTCTTGGGCTATTGCCATCTTCTGGCTGGCTTGTCGATGATAGCTCTTTTCCTGATGGGAGAGGCGAGTGCTACTCCTAACGAGGCTGTCTTCATGGCGATCTATACCTTCAGCGTAGCTTTCTATATGCCTACGCTGGCGCTGTCGAATACTTCGGCGTTCACCATTCTGAAGAATCATGGACTTGATACCGTGAAGGATTTTCCGCCAATCCGCGTCTTCGGTACCGTAGGATTCATCCTTACCATGTGGATAGTCAACTGTGCTACCTGGGATAACGGTTCGTTTATGTTCCTCTTTACCGAGAATGCACATAAGTTCCAATATACCCACTTCCAGTTCCTGGTATCTGGAGTATTGGGCATCGTTCTCTTCCTCTACTGCTTCAGCCTGCCACAGTGCCCGCTGGTGAAGAAAGAGGCACGCAGCTGGGTGGAGACCTGGGGCTTCGATTCCTTCAAGCTCTTCAAGAGCCGCGAGATGGCGATGTTCTTCATCTTCTCAGGCTTGCTGGGTATGAGTCTGCAGGTAACCAATGGTTATGCTACTCCGTTCATCACCAGTTTCAAGGGCGATCCTTCCATGCTCGATACATTTGCAGCCAATAATGCCACTCTTCTAGTTTCTATCTCCCAGGTGGCAGAGGCACTCTGCATCCTCCTGATTCCATACTTTCTCAAGCGTTATGGCATCAAGGTGGTGATGCTCATCGCCATGTTTGCATGGGTATTCCGCTTCGGATTCTTCGGATTGGGTAACCCTGCTTTCCCAGGCGTAACCCTCTTCATACTCTCATGCATCGTCTATGGTGTGGCATTCGATTTCTTCAATGTGTCGGGTGGACTGTTCGTTGATCAGAAGTGCGAGCCTAAGGTGCGTGCTTCTGCCCAGGGACTTTTCATGCTGATGACCAATGGTTTGGGAGCCTCTGTTGGCACAATTCTTGCAGGACAGGTGATCAACCATTATTGTCATTGGGAGAATGGATATTTGATGGGCGATTGGCAGACTTGCTGGTTTATCTTCGCAGGTTATGCACTCGTGGTCGGTGTAGCCTTTGCCGTATTGTTTAGACCAAAGAAAGGATAATGAAAATGGAAAAAATAAAATTAGTTTATCAGGGAGCTTTTGCAATTCCTGATGCAGAGGAGGCTTGTGTTGTCACTCTTACTGATGCCGAGGAGGAACGTGCACTCTCCATTGTAACAGATAAGCCGATGGCTAATGAAATCAAGTTTCGTCAGCTTGATAAGGATGTCAAGCATCCGCATCTGGTAGATGTGTTGGCTAGAATGATTTGTGAACAGGGTCCTCAAGCCTATCACGTTGTTTTCGAGGCTAATGGAAACATAGGGCCTAAGGCAAAACTGGTGAATGCTACTTCTGGATCAGCGTATTCTCTTCCTCAGGATGAGGCTGTCCTGCTGGCGTTGGCTGCCGGTCTGGAGATCTTTACCAATATGGAGGTGCTTCAGAAATTCACTACACCTTTCCGCAAGGATGTGATGAGTGTGGCACTTCCTATCGTGGGATTACCGGATTCACTTCTCAAGAAAGCACTGGAGAAAGCGGTAGAAGAAGAAAACTACGAGGGAGCTTCCTTTATCCGTGATGAGATGAAGCGCCGCCAGGAAGAAAAGGATGAAAAGAACTTGACTGATTGATCATTGATGACAGATAATTGATAACGAATGAAAGAGGTTAGATATTTCTATGTGCCGGATGCGGCAAACCAGGTAGAATTGCCCGCAGAGGAGGCTACCCATGCGCTGAGAGTGTTGCGACTGAAGGGTGGTGATGAGATTTTCCTCATGGATGGGGAAGGGTCTTTCTATCGTGCAGAGGTGACAGCAGCCTCCAGCAAGCGCTGTCTTTATGAAATCAAGGAGAATATGCCTCAGAAACGTGCATGGAAGGGGCATATCCATCTTGCCATTGCACCTACCAAGATGATGGAGCGTATAGAGTGGATGGCTGAGAAAGCTACGGAAATCGGGTTCGATGAACTCTCTTTCCTCAATTGTCAATTTTCTGAACGAAAGGTAGTGAAGACTCCTAGAATAGATAAGATTGTCATCTCTGCCGTGAAACAGAGTCACAAGGCGTGGAAACCGGTTGTGAATGAGCTGGAGAGCTTCAAGGAGTTTATCCAGACTCCTCGTTCGGGACGCAAGTTTATCTGTCATTGCTACGAAGAAGTAGAGAAGAAGGATTTCTTCCAGGAAATCTCGTCATTATCTGATGATGCTGATGGCAAGGATGCAGCTGATATTACGGTATTGGTAGGCCCAGAAGGCGATTTCTCTATAGATGAGGTTCGTCTTGCCTTGGAGAATGGTTACGAAAGCGTATCGCTGGGAACCAGCCGACTTCGCACGGAAACGGCGGGACTTGTAGCTGTTCACATGGCGCATATTGCAAGAAGAATATAAGAAGATTATATAAGTGTTAGTTTTTGTGATGAAAAGATTGTATAAGAATTTGGTTTTGATGAGCTTAGCACTTCTCGTTGTAGTGTTAAGCTCATGCTCTGGCAGCGATTATCTCAATGCCATTCCTAAGAAAAGTACAGCTCTTATCTCGGTGGATTTGCAGCAGATGGCTTCCGATAAGAACGCGGAAGACAAGGCGGGTATGCTCAAGTCTCTGCTCCACGTGGATGATGTAGATAAGTGTGGCATCGATATCTCTGAAAAACTTTATCTCTTCGAGAGTGCCGATGGCAACCTCGGTCTCTGTGCCAAGGTGAGCGATGAAGGGGATGTGGAAGACTGGCTTGCCTCGCTTGCCAAGAAGCGCATTGCTTCGGAAGTGAAGGAGCGCAAAGGCTTTCATTTCGCAGTATTGAAGGATTCGTGGCTCGTCGGCTTCTCCGGTCAGGCGCTCCTCGTGATGGGTCCTGTGGTGGCTGATGCCCAGGCTCAGCTCCAGCAGCAGATGGTAAAGTATCTGAAAGCAGAAGAGGAGGATGGCATCACCGTTTCTCCTATGTACGAGCGTCTGCAGACCCTCACTTCTCCTATGGCTATGGTGGCTCAGGCACAGGCTTTGCCTGAGAAGTTTGTAGCTCCATTTACCCTGGGTGCTCCTAAGGATACCGATCCTTCGCAGGTGGTCATCGCTGCCGATATGAAGGTAAAGGATGGCATCCTGCAGATTCAGGGTGAGACTTTCTCCTTTAATGAAACCATCGACAAGGCGCTGCAGAAGGCGGCACAAAACTATCGTCCTATCAAGGGCAGTTATGTGAAATCGATGCCGGATGATGCCCTGGCAGGTATCTTCATGAATGTAAATGGTGAACAGTTCCTGCCGATGATGCAGAGCAACCGCAGTCTTCAGACTCTCCTGATGGGTATCAACCAGGCGGTGGATATGGATAACATCATGCGAAGCGTAGATGGCGATATGGCCATCGTTTTGCCTACCCTAGGCGATGCAGACCTGAAGATGATGATGGCAGCTAAGTTGGCGCATAGCAAGTGGTTGGGTGATGTAGATTACTGGAAGACTTCATGTCCTGCTGGTGCCAAGATAGCCAACTGGGGTAAGAATTCCTATTTCTATACCGATGGCAAGACTTCCTTCTATTTCGGCGTAACCGATGACAAGCAGTTCTTCAGCGGTAGCGATGAGCTGACAGCTCAGTATGCGGTGAAGGCAAGCAATCATCCGATAGATGCCAAGATCCAGAAGCTTATCGTGGGACAGAAGCTGGCGATGGTCATCAATCTCGCCAAGAGTTCTGATGGCAGCGGCACAGGCAAGGATGATGCCATCTCAACTGTTACTGGTCTGCTTGCTCCAGTCTTCGGAAATCTTACTTCTGTGGTTTATACTTTAAAGTAAAAAGAAAAAACATTAAATAAAAAACAAAGTGGAAAAGATTCAGCTTCATTCCGTTCTTCCTCAGGTTTTCGCCCAGCGTGAAGACCTGCATTCGGAGATATGGAAGCAGGATGTTACCTTCGAGAAAGGTCATCTCTATCTGGTAGAGGCTGAGAGTGGTAGCGGAAAGAGTACTTTCTGCAGCTACGTGCTCGGCTATCGTCACGACTACAGCGGAAGCGTGATGTTTGATAATGATGTTACCGCCAATTATAAGGTTTCCGATTGGGTAGAGATGCGAAAGCGTCATATCAGTCATCTCTTTCAGGAACTCCGTCTCTTCCCAGAGCTTACGGCGATGGAGAATGTAGAGATCAAGAACAAGATTACCGGTTTCAAGAGCCGCGAGCAGATCCTGCAGTGGTTTGATATGCTTGGTATCGCCGACAAGGTGGATGCCAAGGTAGGGAAGATGTCGTTCGGTCAGCAGCAGCGTGTTGCGATGATGCGTGCCCTCTGCCAGCCTTTCGATTTCATTCTTGCAGATGAACCGATCAGTCACCTCGACGACAATAATTCCCGCATCATGGGTGAAATCATGATGAAGGAGGCGAAGGAGCAGGGGGCTGGAGTCATCGTGACCAGTATCGGTAAGCACATGGACTTAAACTATGAACATATATTTAGATTATGAATCTCGTTTGGAAGTTACTTCGTCAGCATATCAGCATACCTCAGTTTGCAGGCTTCGCCTTTGCTAATCTCTTCGGTATGCTCATCGTACTTTTCGGTTTTCAGTTTTATCAGGATGTGCTGCCTGTCTTCACCCAGCAAGACAGTTTTATGAAAGCCGACTATCTCATCATGAGCAAGAAAATAGGTATGGGCAATACCATCAGCGGCCGCTCCAATACCTTTTCGGGAGCTGAGATGGATGATGTCAGCGACCAGAAGTTCGTGAAGAAGATAGGCAAGTTTACCTCTACCGAGTACAAGGTAGATGCGCAGATGGGCGTAAATGGTGTGAATGTGTTGAACAGTGAGCTTTTCTTCGAAAGTGTTCCTGATGGTTTCGTGGATGTTCCGCTCAAGGATTGGAAATACACACCTGGCGAGAAAGTGGTGCCAATCATCCTCCCGCGTACCTATATTAATATGTATAACTTCGGATTCGCCCAGAGCCATTCGCTTCCTAAGATCAGTGATGGTCTGATGGGAATGATTGATTTCAATATCTGCATTCAGGCAGGCGGCAAGAAAGAACAGTTCAAGGGAAAGGTCATTGGATTCTCATCCCGTCTCAACACGATTCTCGTGCCACAGGCGTTCATGGATTGGAGCAACCAGGAGTTTGCGCCTAACCAGAAGAGCGATCCTACCCGTCTGATTGTAGAGGTAGGCAATCCGGGCGATGAGAATATCACCAAATATCTCGATGACAACGGTTATGAGGTAGAGACTGATAAGCTCGATGCCGAGAAGACCACCTATTTCCTCCGTATGATGGTATCGATGGTGATGATTATCGGCCTTGTGATTTCCGTTCTGAGTTTCTATATCCTGATGCTCAGCATCTATCTCCTGGTGCAGAAGAATTCTTCCAAGTTGGAGAATCTGCTCTTGATAGGTTACAGTCCGGGCAATGTAGCGAAGCCATACCAGGTGCTCACCATCTCTCTGAACATCGTGGTTCTGGTCATCGCCTGGATCATCCTCTTCTTCCTGCGAGGATACTACATGGATTTCATCGAGGCACTCTTCCCGGACATCGAAGAAGGAACGATGCTTCCAGCCATCGCCTTAGGCTTTGCTCTCTTCCTGGTAGTTTCGGTTTTGAATATAGTAGCCATCCGTCGCAAGGTAATGAGTATCTGGCAGCGAAAGGAGTAGCCGCTACCCCTCAAAAAAACTATAAGCAAACCCCCGTTATTAATAACAATTTAAAGAAAATCTGCGTTATTTGCTTAACGCAGATTTTTTTTGTGTTATAAAACATCATTTTTAATGCAGATGTAACATTTATATCGATTTTTTTGTTTATATTTGCACTCGAAAACGATCTTTGGGGATCCTTTCCCCGTATTATTAATTAATTTTTATAAAAAAGGTATGCAGAAAAGATTGCATTTATTAATGGCTTTGCTGGCCTTTATGGTTACTACAGCCATGGCACAGATTACTACTTCTGGTTTAAGTGGTTCTGTGACTGCAAGTGGTGAAGACGTGATTGGCGCAACGATTGAGGCCGTTCACGTTCCTTCTGGAACTCGTTACAAAGCTGTAACCAACATTGATGGTATGTTCACTATCAATGGTATGCGTGTCGGCGGTCCTTACGAAGTCAAGATCAGCTACATCGGCTATAAGACTAAGGTCGTAAAGAACGTCACCCTTCAGCTTGGTGAAACTTACAACTTGAAAGAAACTCTTGATGAGGATGCTAAGCAGCTTGGCGAAGTTGTAGTAGTAGCAAAGGGTTCCAAGTTCAGTGTAGAGAAGACTGGTGCTTCTACCAACATCTCTAATGCACAGATTGCTAACATGCCAACTGTTAGCCGTAGCATTACAGATATCACCCGTCTTTCTCCTTATGGTGGAAACGGAATGTCATTCGCTGGTGCTGATGGCCGTACAGCCAACTTCACTGTGGATGGTGCAAACTTCAACAACAACTTCGGCTTGAGCTCAAAGCTTCCTGGTGGTGGTGCTCCTATTTCTCTGGATGCTATCGAGGAAATGCAGGTTGTTATCTCTCCTTATGATGTTCGTCAGACCAACTTCGTTGGTGGTGGTGTCAATGCTATTACCAAGTCTGGTACCAACAATTTCAAGGGTAGCGCTTACGTATATCACAAGAATGAGAACATGCGTGGTGATGCTATCGAGCGTGAGCAGATTTCTGGTGCACGTGAGAAGGATCAGCAGACTACTTGGGGTTTCTCTCTCGGTGGTCCTATCATCAAGAACAAGTTGTTCTTCTTCGCTAACGGTGAAATGGTCAAGACTCCTACAGTGGTAAACCGCTGGAGAGGTTCTGAGAATGGTATCGGTGATCCTGAGAACTATATCTCTCGTACCAAGCTTGCTGATTTGGAGAGAGTTTCTAATTTCGTAAAGGAAAAGTATGGTTACGATACAGGTTCATGGACCAACTTCCCTGCAGACGAGAGCAACTACAAGCTCCTCTTCCGTGTTGACTGGAACATCACTGACAAGCATCACTTGGCTGTACGCTACAACTATACCAAGAACCGTTCTTGGCAGGCTCCTAACGCATCATCTATGGATGGTGGTACACGTGCATCTGGTAGCCGTATGTCTCAGTACTCTATGTCATTTGCCAACAGTATGTATGCCAATGACAACCTCGTCAACTCTTGGACTGTTGACTTGAACAGCCGTTTCACAGACAATCTGTCTAACCAGTTCCTGTTCACATACTCTAAGTTGGATGATAGCCGTTACACCAATTCTTCAGAGTTCCCATTCATCGATATCCTCGATGGCGGACAGAAGAGTGTAGATGGAACTGCTGATGCTGATGGTACCAATAACTACATGGCTTTGGGTTATGAGTTGTTTACCTGGAACAATGCCGTACACAATACAGTATGGAATATCAAGGATGACGTAACTTACTATCTCGGTAAGCACAAGATCATCGCCGGTCTCAACTATGAGCACCAGATGGCTGACAATGCTTATCAGCGTAATGGTTCTGGTTATTATCGTTACAAGAGCCTCGACGACTTCCTGAATGGTGCTGCTCCTGAGATTGTATGTTTGACCTATGGTTATGGTGGTAACAACAATCCAGCTGCCCGCGTACAGTATAACAAGGCTGGTATCTATGCTCAGGATGAGTGGCAGATGACTCCTCAGTTCAAGTTGACCTATGGTCTTCGTCTGGATGGTCTGTTCTTCAATAATTCTGATTTGATGACTAACAATGCCATCCTCAATCTCGACTATAATGGTCGTCACATCGACTCTGGTAAGTGGCCAAACAGCTCTTTGACTGTATCTCCTCGTATCGGTTTCGTATATGATGTATTTGGTGACAAGACATTGAAGTTCCGTGGTGGTACTGGTTTCTTCCAGGGCCGTTTGCCATTGGTATTCTTTACCAACTTGCCAACCAACTCTGGTATGGTACAGTATCAGGCAAATATCAATGCTTCATCAACCAATCCTCTTACAGGTGAGAAGAAGACAGATATGAACCAGTTTGCTGGTGGTCTGGTTGTTGATAAGGATGGTAAGCCAACCGCTGCAGCTCTCCGTGATAAGTTGATTTCTATGGGTTATCCAAAGGACATCACTCCAGATGAGGGTACTGTTCCTTCTGCTATCTCTGCTGTAGATACCAACTTCAAGTTGCCACAGGTATGGAAGACATCTTTCGCTATCGATTATCAGGTTCCTGTGTCATTCCCAATGTCTGTTTCTGTTGAGGGTATCTTCAACAAGACATTGAATGCTGCTACATTGACCGACTGGAGCGTACAGGATGCCAAGGGCTTCCCACGTTTCAATGGTGCAGACAACCGCCCTGTATATCCTAAGGGTTCTTCAGTAGGTACTCATGCTTATGTACTTGAGAACACAAGCCGTGGTTACGGTTGGTCATTCTCTGCACAGGTAAATGCTCAGCCATGGGAGTGGTTGAACTTGATGGCTGCCTATACTCATACTGTATCTAAGGAGGTTACATCACTTCCTGGATCTAACGCTTCTTCTGTATTGAACTATATCTCTACAGTATATGGTCCTAACAACATCAAGTTGCACAACGGACAGAATGTAACTCCTGATCGTATCATTGCTTCTGCAACGATCCACGACAAGAGCAACAACCACTATAGCTTCATCTATGAGGCATGGCGTGGTGGTTACAACTACTCTTACATGACTGTAAACGATATCAATAATGATGGTTACAACTATGATGCTCTCTACATCCCAACAGACAAGCAGGTAGCAGACAATGAGTTCCGCTTCAAGTCAGAGGATGATAAGACTCGCTTCATGGATTATGTACATGCCAATAGCTACCTGAAGAATCATCAGGGTGAGTATGCAGAGGCTTACAGCCTTTACAACCCTTGGGTACATCGTATCGACTTCAGCTATAAGCACGACTTCAAGTTTGATGTGGCTGGTCACACCAACACAATCCAGTTGAGCTTCGATATGAAGAACGTACTCAACTTCTTCAACTCTAGCTGGGGTGTCATGAAGTACTTGAACCCTGAGATTGGTTCAGATCCACGTATCTTGCGTTACGAGGGTCAGGATGCAGAGGGTTATGCAACCTTCTCTACTCCAAAGTCAATCAATGGTAACACCAAGACTTTCGTACCAAATCACGCTATCGGTCAGTGCTGGTATGCATCAGTGGGTCTCCGTTACATCTTCTAATTAATAAAGTATCGAAATTATGAAATTTAAATATTTATTCATCGCATTGATCGCCGTAGCAGGCTTCTTTGCAAGTTGTAGCGATGATAAGGACTTAGGTCAGCTTGATGGCATTCAGCTTTCTCAGTCTTCTCTCTCTATTCCGGTAGAGGGTGGACAGGTTGAATTTGATGTTACTTCTGCTGCTGACTGGAAGTTTGTTACCAACGATAAGAAGGGTAATCCTGTGGATTCTATTCCTGCCTGGATTTCTTCTTCTTGCACGAGCGGTAATGCTGGTACAACTCATGTTGTCTTCAATGCTGCTGCTACTAAGGGTGCCAATAACAGCACCTTCAAGTTGGTAAGTGGTGCATATACTCAGTATATCACTGTAATCCAGGGTGTATTGAATCCTCCATTCTCTACCTGTAAAGAAATCCTGGCTGGTAATGATGGCGAAACCTATAAGGTAAAGGGTACGCTCACCAAGCTTTCTAATACTACATATGGTAACTGGTATATCAATGATGGTACTGGTGAGGTATATGTTTATGGTACACTGGATGCCAATGGTAGTGAGAAAAACTTCGCTAGCTTGAAGCTGGAGGAGGGTGATGAGGTTACCATTCAGGGTCCAAGAGAGACTTACAAGGGTACTCCTCAGTTGAAGAACGTAACCGTTCTGAGCTATACCAAGTCTTTGATCAAGGTTGAAGAACTCGATAAGGATACCTTGGACAAGGTTGGTGAGGACTTCAAGGTTACTTTGACCGTAAAGGGTGAAGGCGTAACTGTTGATATCCCTGAGGCTGATCAGAGCTGGTTGTCTGTTAAGGGTATTGTTACCAGTGGTACAAAGGCTGAGATTACATTCCATGCCAATGCCAATGCAGGTGGTGCTCGTTCTTCCAGCATCGGTTTCACTTCTACTAAGGGTAAGCAAAGCTCTACTGTTACTGCTGTAGCTTATCAGTTGGGTTCTATCATCGAATGCCCTATTGCTGACTTCAACAAGGCTGAGAAGGGTTCTACCGTTTATCGTCTGACTGGTGTCATTACCAAAGTTGCTAATCCAACATACGGTAATTGCTACATCAAGGATGCTACTGGCGAAACATACGTTTACGGTATCGGTGCCAAGGGCGACTTCGAGAAGAAGGGCTTGAAGGTAGGTGACGTTGTTACTCTTACTGGTGTGAAGGACATCTATAATGGTACAGGTCAGATGAAGAATGCTACTTTGGAGGCTGTGAAGGTAGTAACCAAGATTTCAGTAGCTGACTTCCTGACTAAGAAAGATGACAAAAACGTATATTATATGATAGAAGGTACCATCACAGAGTTTGCCGGTCAGAGAAATGATTTGAAGACATACGGTAACTTCGGTTTGACAGATGCAACTGGTTCTGCTTACGTCTATGGCTTGACTGCAGGCTGGGGTGGTGAAGGCAAGAAGGCTGGTGAGCTTGGCTTGAACTTTGGCGATAAGATTACCATCATCGGTTATCATACATCTTACAAGGACGCTCCTCAGGTAGGTGGTGCATTCCTCTTTTCTAAGGATGAATAAACTGATAAGTAAGTTTAATAAATAATAAGGTAAAGCGAGAATGTTGCTGGATAGGTGATGTTCTCGCTTTTCAATTGTAGTTATGAAGACAAAATGGATTTATCTTCTTTCCTTGAGCTTCCTGCTGGCTTTCTCTGCGTGCAGTAGCGATGGTGATGACCAGGGCTCTTTGAAAGATTCGAATGCGAATAAGAATGTGGTTTCTGCTTCTGTTCCAACTGAAGCAACAGGGTTGGAATTCCCTAAGATTGTGGCGAATGGTACTACTAGAAATAAGGTGCTCGTTCGCAGAACGGCTGACTATGGCGTAACCTATTCCACTTACTACGATTTGGATAAGAAGTCGCCAAGATGGTGCTGCTATCAGATCTGCCAGTCTAACAATATGAAAAACTGGACTAGAAAGCAGTGGGAAGGTGCTACTTGGATGGGCAAAAAATGGAGTGGGGACCCGTTCCAGAAAGACCCGGATGTAGATGCCGATTGCCAGCCACCGGTTAGCAATGAGTTTAGCAAAAGTGGATATGATCGTGGTCACATCGTGGCTTCTGAGGATAGAGTTTACAGTCAGGATGCCAATGGACAGACATTCTATATGACCAATATGTATCCGCAGATACATAGTTTCAATGCCGGTATCTGGGCAGATATGGAGCAGCTGGTCCGTCATTTCCTTACCTACGATATGAGTACCCAGGCATCTCATGCCAAAGATACGCTTTATGTGTGCAAAGGTGGTACCATCGACTCTTCTGACCAGATTCTGAATTATACGAAGAATGGTTATATCGTTCCGAAGTATTTCTTCTGTGCGGTTCTTCTGAAGAATGCCAAAGGTTATCAGGCTATCGGTTTCTGGTTCCGCCACAGCGCTTATGGTACATCTGAAAAGGTAAAGGGTCATGTGGTCAATATCAAGAAGCTGGAAGAACTGACAGGACTTGATTTCTTCTGCAATCTTCCGGATGATATTGAGAGAAGTGTAGAAAATGCTTCTTGTGATCCGAATACGGTCAAGGAAAAGTGGGGATTCTAACCACTTCTATTGTTGTATGGAATAAGAATGAAAACATATATGAAAAAGGGTGCGTCATCAATCTGTGACGCACCCTTTTAATTTATATGATACCAGTTGGATATTAGAACAGCTGGGCGAATGCCTCGGCTATCTTGCCAGTATAGGTTACCATCTCAGTAACTGGCTGGTAGCCGAAATCCTTGAAGGCAAGGAGCTGGGTGGCTACAAACTGATGGTCGTCAGAGAGGCATGCCTGCAGCTTCATATTACCCATACTGATGGCTGATACCGGAAACTTCTTGATAGAAGATTCTACCTCGCTAGGGGTAGAATTAAGGATGTTGATGAGCTTCTTGCCATCCTCTGCAGAGTATTCTTTCTCCTTGATCTTGATAGCACTGTTGGTTGGTTTGTAGATCAACTTGATAGTCAAACCCATGAAACCCTTCTTTTCCTGTACATCGTCGAGTGCCAATACTTCTGCACCCATATCTAAATGATTAATCTTAGCCATAATCTTATTTTCTTCTTTAAATATATATATAAATCTGTTTTTTGTAAAATATAAAAAGAAGAACTAACAGATAAGATGCCGCAGGCAAATGACATAATACTTGCTGGCGACATCAAAGTGGATAGGGGCAGTTTCCTGGCGGAAAGGCTCCTTCGCACCTTCTATGACTGATAAAAGGGATGATAAAAAACGGATTCTATGGATTAGCAATCTACTGCTTGCAGATGGGTTGCCATGTATGTTGCCACTTGGCAACAAACGCTGTGGACGACTGCTGCATACCCGATAGGCGGCATTGGATGCATCTTCCAGCTGGGCATCCTGCTCCTGCTGGTGAGGTGTAACCTTGGAAACAGAAGCAGCAGATACCTCTCCATAGCCTGAGAAGACCATGGACATCAGAAAAATGATGTAGAGTATCAACTGCTTCATATTTGATATTGAATGGTGCCGGAAATCTCCCGACACCGTTTTTTAAATAATTAATAACTTCTTGCGATGATAACGCGAGCTACGGCAGGCTTGCCGCTCACCATATCAACACCAGGAGTCTGCTCGTAAGCGAAAGGCACGCAACGGATGGTAGCCTGAGTCTCCTCCTTGATCTTTGCCTCGGTCTCGGCTGTACCGTCCCAGTGGCAGAGGAAGAAACCGCCATTCTTTACACGCTCCTTGAACTCCTCGTAGTTGTCGCACTCATATACGTGAGCATCACGGTAAGCACGAGCCTTCTCAAAGATGTTCTTCTGGATATCTTCCAGCATATCCTTCACGCGCTCTACAATGCCGTCGAAGCTTACGTTCTCCTTCTCCAAGGTATCACGACGCATGATCTCTATGGTGTTGTTCTCCAAGTCACGACCACCCATAGCGAGACGAACAGGTACACCCTTCAACTCGTAGTCAGCAAACTTGAAGCCAGGACGCTTCGCTGTGTTGTCATCATACTTCACGCTGATGCCCAACTCGCGGAGCTGGTCGATAACAGGTTGCAGCTTGGCAGTAATCTGAGCCAACTGCTCCTCGCCCTTGTTGATAGGAATGATCACCACCTGAATAGGAGCCAGCTTTGGAGGCAATACCAGACCGTTATCATCGCTGTGAACCATGATGAGGGCACCCATCAATCGGGTAGAAACACCCCATGAAGTAGCCCATACATACTCAGGCTTGTTCTCCTTATTCAGATAGGTAACATCGAAGCTCTTGGCGAAGTTCTGACCCAGGAAGTGAGAAGTACCGCTCTGCAGCGCCTTGCCATCCTGCATCATTGCCTCGATGGTATAAGTGTTGAGAGCACCGGCGAAGCGCTCGGTCTCACTCTTCACACCCTGCAATACAGGCACACCCATATACTTCTCAGCGAACTCAGCATATACCTTCAGCATCTCCTGAGCCTTTGCTTCAGCCTCTTCCTTGGTAGCATGAGCAGTATGCCCCTCCTGCCAGAGGAACTCAGAAGTACGGAGGAATGGACGGGTACGCATCTCCCAACGCATTACGTTACACCACTGGTTGCAGAGGATAGGGAGATCACGCCATGAATGAATCCAGTTCTTATATGTGTTCCAGATGATGGTCTCTGAAGTAGGGCGGATGATCAGCTCCTCATCGAGCTTGGCATTAGGATCCACCTCAACCTCTGTACCATCCTCTGTAGAACGAAGACGATAGTGAGTAACCACAGCACACTCCTTGGCGAAACCTGCCACGTGCTCAGCCTCACGAGAGAAGAAGCTCTTCGGGATGAGGAGAGGGAAGTATGCGTTCTGTACACCTGTCTGCTTAAACATCTTGTCGAGCTGCTGCTGCATCTTCTCCCAGATAGCGTAGCCGTATGGTTTGATGATCATACAACCACGAACTGGTGACAACTCTGCGAGGTCAGCCTTTACTACCAAATCATTGTACCACTGACTGTAGTTGTCAGCGCGCTTGGTTAAATTCTTAAGTTCTTTAGCCATATTACTAATTATATATTTTGTTTTTAAATTCTGCTAGATATTTTGAGCGTGAAAACACGCCCAATAGGGAATTTCCGCCCCGAAATAGGCGATTTCCTTTCGTCATTTGGACAAATACCCTTAAATTTGCATGCAAAATTACAAAAAAATATTAGAAAACCCTCCATATTGGAGAAAAAAGACGTATCTTTGCATTTAAATAACATAAATATAGGAGAATTATAGTATGAAAAAGATGAAATTTACTGCAGCAGCGCTCTCAATGCTGCTCGTTTTGGGAAGTTGTGGAACCAGTCAGAAGACAGGTACTGCCGTAGGTGCTGGTTCTGGTGCTGCTTTGGGTGCACTCGTTGGTGGTTTGCTGAACAATAGCCATCGTGGTACAGGTGCTGTAGTAGGTGCTGCCATCGGCGCTGCCGTGGGTGGTACAGCGGGTAACTTGATTGGAAAACACATGGATAAGGTGAAGGCTGAGGCAGAGGCTGTGAAGAATGCGCAGGTTTCTACCGTTACAGATGCCAATGGTTTGACAGCTGTCAAGGTAACCTTCGATTCTGGTATCCTCTTCCAGACCAACAAATATGCGCTCAATGCAAGCGCTAAGAACGACTTGGCTCAGTTTGCCCAGGTTTTGAAGAACAATGCCGACTGCGAGGTAGCTATCCAGGGTTATACCGATGCTACAGGTAATGATGGCATCAACTTGCCTTTGAGCCAGAATCGTGCCAATGCCGTTTCTACCTACTTGAAGTCATGCGGTGTTGCGAACAGCCAGATCAAGAGCGTAGAGGGTTTGGGTTCTGCTAATCCAGTGGTGAATACTACAGCAGCCTGCGCTCAGAATCGTCGTGTAGAGGTTTACATGTATGCTAGCCAGGCAATGGTGAATGCTGCTAACAATGGTACATTGAAGTAAAAACGAATGAGGTTCCCGATAAGGGAAAAAGAAGATAGATGATTTTAAAAAAGATCAGAAATATCGTAAGATGGGTGGTGGTGCTGTTTTTCAGTACCACCATTCTTGCTGTAGTAGCCTACCGTTTTATTCCGGTATATGTTACTCCGTTGATGATCATCCGCTGTTTTCAGCAAGTAGCTGATGGTGAAAGCATTACCTTGCATCATCACTGGGTTTCGATGGATAAGATCTCCCCTCACATGCCTGTGGCGGTGATGGCGAGCGAGGATGCCCGGTTCCTCAAGCATCATGGCTTCGACTTCAATGCCATCGAGAGTGCTGCCAAAAATAATGCCCGTGGCGGTAAGGTGCATGGTGCCAGTACCATCAGTCAGCAGACCGCCAAGAACGTATTCCTCTGGCCGGGCCGTTCCTGGACCCGCAAGGGATTTGAGGTGTATTTCACCTTTCTCATTGAAATGATGTGGAGCAAGCAGCGCATCATGGAGGTCTATCTCAACAGTATCGAGATGGGACCGGGAATCTATGGTGTCGATGCTGTGGCTGAGTATCATTTCAACAAGAAAGCACAGGACCTCTTCCGTGGCGAGTGTGCCCTGATAGCTGCTACGCTGCCTAATCCTAGAAAGTTCAGCTCCCTGTATCCGAGTGCTTATATGAAGAAGCGCCAGCGACAGATTGAACATCAGATGAAATTCATCCCTTCATTCCCTCGTGAGGGTGAAGACTACGACCCAAGCACGGCTGTAGGAGGATATAGGGGGAAGTGATGGTTTTTATAATTTATAGTTTATAATTTATAGTTTTGCTCAAACTGGTTAATGTTTTTTGACCTCAAATATTGATTAATGGATTTATTGAACGACTTGAATGATGCGCAGCGTGCTGCGGTAGAGTATATTGACGGACCTTCGCTGGTGATTGCCGGTGCAGGTTCGGGCAAAACGCGTGTGCTTACCTATAAGATTGCTTATCTCCTGAGCCAGGGCATGAAGCCTTGGAGCATCATGGCACTTACCTTTACCAATAAGGCGGCTAGGGAGATGAAGGAACGTATCGGAAAACTGGTGGGCGATGATCTCGCTCAGCATCTCTATATGGGTACCTTCCATAGCATCTTCTCCCGTATTCTCCGTGCCGAAGCTGAGCATATCGGTTTCAATAATAACTTTACCATCTATGATGAAAGTGACTCACGCTCACTGCTGAAGGCAATCATCAAGGAGATGGGACTGGATGACAAGGTCTATAAGCCTGCTGCTGTTCACGCCCGGATTTCGATGGCTAAGAACAACCTGGTAACTGCTGAAGCCTACGATAGCGACCCTGGCATCCTGGAGCAGAACAAGCGTGCCAAGATGCCTGCCATCGGAAAGATTTATGTGGCTTATGTGCAGCGTTGCCGTCAGGCTAATGCGATGGACTTTGATGATCTCCTGATGCTTACTTTCCAGCTTTTCAGAGATCACGAGGAAATCAGACAGAAGTATGCCGGCAGGTTCGATTATATCCTGGTGGATGAGTATCAGGATACCAACCATGTGCAGATGTCTATCGTGATGCAGCTCTGTAAGGAAAAACTGCGTGTCTGTGCCGTGGGTGATGATTCGCAGAGCATCTATAGCTTCCGTGGTGCCAATATCGACAATATATTGAATTATCAGAAACAATTACCTGGAACCCAACTCTTTAAACTGGAACAGAACTATCGCTCTACCCAAACTATCGTGGAGGCAGCCAACAGTCTGATTCATCATAACCGCAATCAGATTCAGAAAGAGGTGTTCAGCAAAAATGATAAAGGAGAGAAGATACTGTATAAGCCTGCCTACAGCGACAAGGAGGAGGCACTGATAGTGGCGAAGAATATCCAGCGTATCAAGCGGCAGGATGATTGCGGATATGATCAATTTGCCATTCTCTATCGTACCAATGCCCAGAGCCGCAGCTTCGAGGAGGAATTCAGAAAGCAGGGCATTCCATATCGTATTTACGGCGGATTGAGTTTCTATCAGCGTAAGGAAATCAAGGATATCATCGCCTATTTCCGTCTCGTTGCCAATCCTGACGATGAGGAGGCTTTCAAGCGTATCATCAATTATCCGGCTCGTGGCATCGGTGCTACTACCGTGATGAAGATTGCCGATTGTGCCCATCAGAACCAGGTGAGTTTCTGGGAGGTAATAGGTAATGTGGAGCATTACGGACTGAATGTCAACAAGGGTACGCAGACGAAACTCGAGAATTTCCGCCTGCTCATCTCTTCGTTCATCGACCGTTCGCATACCCTGGATGTCTATGAACTGGGTGATGCCATTATCAGGGAGAGTAGAATCAGCGAGGATATCATGTCGGGCAAGAATGCCGATGACCTGGCTCGCCAGGAAAACCTGGAGGAGTTTCTGAGTGGTATGCAGACCTTTGTGGCTGGACGCCAGGAAGAGGGACGAATGGATGAAGCCTATCTTACCGATTATCTGCAGGACGTGGCGCTGCTGACGGATGCGGATAGTGAGGGAGAGAAGGATGAACCGAGAGTTTCGCTCATGACGATTCATGCGGCAAAGGGTCTGGAGTTTGCTACTGTTTTCGTAGTAGGTTTGGAGGAGAATATCTTCCCGAGTCCGCTTGCTGCGATTTCTGTCAGAGAACTGGAAGAGGAGCGTCGTCTGCTCTATGTTGCGATTACCCGTGCCGAGAAGCATTGCATCCTGACCAATGCCAAGAACCGTTTCCGATATGGCAAAATGGAATTTGATAATCCGAGCCGCTTCATCGATGAGATTGATGCCAGTCTGATAGAGGGAGGAGAAGAGGCTCCTGAATCTTTATTCGGTGGGGGAAGAAGTTCGTATGGTGGCTATGGTTCAAGTAGTAGATATGGTTCTGAAGGTGGCTATGGCGGAAGAATGCCTTGGGATAGAGACCGGTCAGGCTATGGTCGTGATTATCAGAACGCTAAGCCTGTAGCTTCGCAGTTTATGGCTGATCCTAAACCAGAATTTAAATCTGTAAGAGCTGTGAATGCGGTGCATAGAATCATGGGTAATACCGCTGGTTCTTCTGTTTCTAATGCTTCCTCAGCCGCTGGTTCTCTCAGCGAGGGCTGTAGAATCGAGCATCAGCGTTTTGGAATAGGAACGGTATTGAAGATGGAAGGTACCGGAGAGAACACGAAGGCTACTGTAGAGTTCCAGAATGCAGGAACCAAGCAGTTGCTTCTGAAGTTTGCCAAGTTCACCATTCTCTCATAGAAAGTAAACAATCTGAAATATCACCCTGATTATACACTCTGATATATACACTCTGATAGATAAAAAATCCCAGCTGGAAAAGAACTTCCAGCTGGGATTTTTTCATATAGAATCTTTTTTATAAAGCTTCATCATCAGGACGCAGAATGGCAGGCTTCTTGATTTTTGGAAGATGCTTCTTGCGTCTCAACCAGGCAGCCTTGCGCTGCTCGTAATCTTCGCGGTGGCGTTCAAGGAAATTGTCTGCCATGAATTTATTCCTTGAACTTACTGTAGATTACCTTGATCTGAACAGGTCCTGTAGCCACTCGCTTGCCGTCCTTGGTGGTGTAATCCTTGTCAGGATCATTCGTCGCCTTGATCAGTCGGGTAGAGGTGAGCTGCATATCGTGATTGATCTTGGTAATCACGGTAGAATTGTTCTGTGTACTTATGGTCAAGGTCACAGGTACCAGTACCACCCTGTTCCAGTTTTCACTCTTGCCCTTGTTCTTGTACATCGCCGTAACCAGGTTACTGATGTTATAGAAGGTATAGGCATTCTTCACGCCTGTTGAGTTCCTGTTGTAAGAAGCCGTATAGGAGGTACGGTTGTCTGTCAGCTTGTTCTTCTCGAAGAAGGCATCCAGACTGTCTTTCTGTACCATCAGGATAGTAGAAGGAACGCTGAACTGATAGTCGTTGTTGTTATCTACATTATTCATTCTTGGGAAAGAGATGGTGGCTGTATTCAGCGTATCCTTCTCATGGCCCTTCATGATATCCTCTACTGGCAGCGTTACTTCTGTGAAGATGCCGGCTGGTGACTTCAGATACGTGCAGCTCTCATCCTTTGCCAGACTATCCAAAGTCGTGCTGTCGTTGGTAATCTTGTTGAGCTGCAGCACCTCTTCTGTACCATCAAAGCGGTTGAAGGCGAGACCTTTTACGATACTGTCGTTGCCCGCAGAGTTCTTCACCGTCTTCTGGATCTTGTAGTAGAACTGCAACTCGGTATTCCAGATATTGGCTACGTTTCCGATACCACCGGCATTCTTGATATAGAAACCCGGACAAACCTTGTTGAGGAAATCCCAGTTGGTCTTGAAGTACTCAGGGTGATCCACGAAGGTATTCATCACGTATGAACCGTAGTTCTTGTAGGTCTTGCCATCCTTTGCCGTATATGGCTTGTTCAGATAGATCTTGAAAGCCATCGTCGTGCTGTTCAGGTTGTAGGTGGTGCTCGACTTATAGTTGTTCTCGCTCACCCAGTTGTCCTTGAAGGCATCATAGTCTGAGTAATACTCCTGATCCTCGCTCATCGGCTTGCTCATCTCATAGGCAGTAGCCTTCATCGGTGCGAGGGTATCACCGTATGTAGTCTTGTATGATACCAGGAGATAGCATGAGTCCGCCTCGATCTTGCCATCGTGTGCATTGCGGATGTACTCCAAAGTGTCCAGACTGAATGATGACAGTACGCCAAACTGGGTCATATAGTCGCCAGCTACGTAGGTGCCGGTCTCAGGATCCTTCACATTACCGATCATACCCGTATTGTTTCGGCTCAGAACCGGGCCGGAAACGATGGAGCGTGAGGTGACGTTGAACACATGGTCTTTGATAGAGATGTTATCAACGTCGTTGGTGATCGACGATCCGATGTTGTCGGTGGTGTCATCACATGCAGCAATAGTCATCGCTGCTATAAATAACGCTGTAAATAGTCTTAAAATCTTCATTATCCTTGAAATGTGTCTAATTTCTGAAGCTTACTCCTCATCAGGGCATACTTCGTTGATGAATGTCTTGTAGGCATCCGCAAAGTCATCGCCAGGATAAGCGAGGGTTGGCTTGCTCTTCTCATTGGCATAATCCAAGAGAGTTCTGTCTGACAGGCTTTCGCCTTCAATCACGCCGTCGCTGTAGTCGATGGTCATCTTGCCCAACTCGATGAAGTCGAAGTCCTCCTTGTAGTCAGAGAGCAGTTCCGACTTGGCATCACGGAACTCCACGCAGCGCTTGAAGTGTGTGCCGAGTTCGCCCTTCAGCTCGTTGGTATAGAGTGAGATGATCACCTTTGAGTTGGCGAAGGAAGGTTCCTCAGCGTATGCCGTCTTGATATAGAAAGGAACCACTGCGCTTACCCAGCCCTGACATACGATGACGTCTGGCTGCCAGCGAAGCTTCTTCACGGTTTCCAGTACGCCGCGTGCGAAGAAGATGGCGCGCTCCCCGTTATCTTTATATTCCACACCCTGCTCGTCGGCTGCCATCTGGCGGCGGGTGAAGTAATCGTCGTTATCAATGAAATAGATTTGTTGACGTGTTGTTGGTATAGATGCAACCTTGATGATCAGCGGATGGTCTGTATCATCGATGATAAGGTTCATACCAGACAGGCGAATCACCTCGTGCAGCTGGCCGCGACGCTCATTGATGGTGCCCCATTTAGGCATAAAGGTGCGAATCTCAAAGCCTGCTTCCTGCATCTTCTGAGGTAATTCGCGTCCCATGATAGACATGTGGGTCTCGGCTACGTATGGGTCGATCTCCTGATTGATAAATAATACTTTCTTTGCCATAAATTTAATTTTTATTCTTACGAATTAGGTGCAAAGGTACAAAAAAAACTCCAAAAAAGCGTATTTTTCTTCTGAAATTCAATAATTTCGGCAATAATTCGCATATTTTTAGGTTTTTTCTTTCTTATTTGAGAAAAAAGTTGTTATTTTGCACCCGAAAACAGATAAGAAGATGAAAGTAATCAATAAGATTGTTGACCTCCAGAACGAACTTTTCGATCGTCGCAAGGAGGGAAAGGAAATCGGCCTTGTGCCAACTATGGGTGCGCTTCATGAGGGTCATGCCTCTCTGGTAAAGCGCAGTGTTGAGGAAAACGGTGTTACGGTAGTTTCCGTTTTCTTGAATCCTACTCAGTTTAATGACAAGGGTGACCTGGAGCGTTATCCGCGTACACTCGATGCTGACTGCAAGCTCCTTGAGGCTTGTGGCGCTGACTATGTGTTTGCTCCTTCTGTAGAGGAGATGTATCCTACACCGGATACCCGCCACTTCGAGTTCCCTCCGGTAAGTACCGTGATGGAGGGTGCCAAGCGTCCGGGCCACTTCAATGGTGTATGCCAGGTGGTTAGTCGCCTGTTCTTTATCGTTCGTCCTACCCGTGCTTATTTCGGTGAGAAAGACTGGCAGCAGATTGCTGTCATCAAGCAGCTCGTGAAGTACATCAATAGTGATGTGCAGATTGTGGAGTGTCCTATCATCCGTGATGAGGATGGTTTGGCTAAGAGCAGCCGCAATACATTGCTCTCTGCTGATGAGCGTGCCATCGCACCGAATATCTACAAGGCTTTGAAGGCTAGCGTTGAGTATGCCAAGAACCATACCGTGCAGGAAACTCACGATAAGGTGGTGAGCGACATCAATGCCGTAGAGGGTCTGGAGGTGGAGTATTTCCAGATTGTGGATGGCGACAGCCTGCAGGATGTGGCATCATGGGAGGATAGCGCCTACGTGGTAGGTTGTATCACCGTATATTGCGGCAAGACTCCTATCCGTCTCATCGACCATATCAAGTATAAAGGATAAAAAATAGTATTATGCAGATTGAAGTATTGAAGAGTAAGCTCCATTGTGTAACAGTAACTGAGGCTAACCTGAATTACATGGGCAGCATCACGATAGATGAGGATCTGATGGACGCTGCTAACCTGATAGCAGGAGAGAAGGTGCAGATTGTGGATAACAACAATGGCGAGCGCCTGGAAACCTATATCATCAAGGGTGAGCGTGGCAGCGGTTGCATCTGCCTGAATGGTGCAGCAGCCCGCAAGGTGCAGGTAGGTGATACCGTCATCATCATCGCCTATGCCCTGATGGACTTTGAGGAGGCTAAGACCTTCAAGCCTACCGTGGTTTTCCCGAAAGAGGGAAATAAGGTTTAATATTCAATGGAAACAAAAGAAAGGGTGTGTCATGGACTTATGGCACACCCTTTCTTTTGTCTTTATTTGGCAGATTTGCAATCCGCTTTATCCGTCTTCGCGATGATGTCGGTGTTACACCTTTTATATAAAGAGGAGAAAAACAGGGTCAGGATAAAATGAACCAGTTTGAACCAATTTTCAGAATCTCTACGTAAGAGATACGGAAAAACGGAGAACTTCCGTTCAATCAGAGACTTATCAGATTTCGTCCGAAATCATCTCAAAAAATGTTGATTTTTGCAGAACAACATTAAAAATTTAACAAGCATAATTTGCTTATTTACAATAAAATTCGTATTTTTGCAGCGTGAATCTGTATCTCTTACGTAGAGATTCAGAAGAACGAGACGATTTAAGAACTTATAAGATGGCTTTCAAGCAAGCAGAATGGTATATGATATATAATTTGCTTCAAGCAGCTCGGTTTGCATTTCGTATGCAGCAGGCAGAAAGACATAATAGTATTGAAGATTAGTGGAAGTGAGTCTATTGGTTTTTCAATGCTGTGATACATATCACAACCCTCATAACTCGGGAAGAGTCATCTTCTCAGGGGAAGCGGAGCTATATCCGGCAGTTGAAACCATTTAATATATTTTATAAAAAAAAACTCCCTCTAGCTTTCTGAGCTAGCTGGAGAAGATGATAGGGTAAAGTACGGAGTTGCATTATTGAAAGTTCTTATGATAGCCCTTGCAGCAAGTATCTTACGATACAAGGGCAAGTATCCTAAAAGGAAACGTTAAAATTGTTGAATTTCCTTGGAAATGCTATATAAATAATGTATCTTTGCCTTGAAAACAATAAATATTAAGAATTATGGCATACAAAGCGATAGATATAGCAAAGAAATTGATATTCTTGGCCCAGCAAGATGAAGCCAATGGTGGAGAGTGTTTGACAAACTTAAAACTCCAAAAGCTTCTTTATTATCAGCAAGGTTATCATTTGGCAGCATTCGGAACTCCTCTTTTCGAAGAAAACGTAGAGTCTTGGATGTATGGTCCTGTTGTGCCAGTTGTATATGACACATATGCCGAATTTGGTGCACATACTCTTCCTTCTGAAGAAAACACTCCAATAGTGCTGTCTGATGATGAAGAAGAGTTGTTCCTACAGGTTTATGAAGCCTATCGTGATTTCTCAGCAATAGGATTGATGAATAAGACGCATCAGGAAAAACCTTGGCAGGAAGCTTTGCCTCATGACAAGGGTACTGTTATTTCGCAAGATAGCATGAAGGCTTTTTTCAAGACACAATTACAATAAGACGAAGTTATGGTGTTTCGTGCTACAGGTGATAACCATGTGTTTCTTGGCTATCGCCAAAAAGACACTTTTGAAGTTATTTTTATTGAGTACAGCTTTGGTGATATTTATTCTCATGGATAATTGAGCAGTTTTGATTCAAGCAAAATATTCCTCATTCGAGCGATGACAAGTGCAGAGCGATACTGCAATGAGGAACTATTCTGGCTGTCCCAATCAGCAAGCTATAGTAAGGCGGTCCCATCCCGCAAACCTGGCGCAGACCTTTGATGGTCCGCCAACCCTAAAGCGTAGCGGTTCTGAGCACCGGAGGGCGGTTACATCCCCGCTTCCTGAGGTTTCTGTCCCCTAGAAGGGGAACCGAAGGGGTCGTAAAGACTATTGAAGAGGGGCTTGGGGAGAAAGTGGAGCTCTCCTTGCAGGAGAGACGGAGAGGTAGAAAAAACTCCTTCTTTAACAATAAGGAAGGACGGGTAGGTTTTCGAAAAAGAATAAGAAAAAAATAATATAATAATAGAAAAGTAGCCCTTATTACGGGTATTACAGGTCAGGATGGAACATACCTGGCAGAGTTATCATATCATAAAGTTTATGGCAAAAAAAGTATTTGTAAGTGGATGTTACGACTTACTCCACTCCGGGCATGTTGAGTTCTTCCAGCAAGCCTCACATTATGGCGATCTCTACGTCGGCATCGGCTCCGATGCTACCTATTTAGAGTACAAGCATCGCAAACCGATGTTCCCACAGGAAGAACGACTCTTCATGGTCAAGAACATCAAGGCAGTGAAAGATGCTTACATCAATCAGGGTAGCGGCGTCATTGACTTCCTCCCAACCCTCGATTTGGTAAAACCAGACGTCTTCGTCGTAAACGCAGAAGGCGGTTCTGATGAGAAGCGAAAGATCTGTGCAGAACGAGGCATCGAGTATGTCGAACTTCAGCGCACACCTCATGAAGGCTTGAAGGCACGTTCTTCATCCGATTTGAAGAAGGCTTTATCGACGGCATCTGATAATACGACACAAAATGCGGGCATCCCAACCCGTCTGGATCTTGCCGGAACCTGGATCGACCAGCCATACGTCAGTATGCATCACCCAGGTTGGGCTATCACCATTTCTCTGGATCCAACCTTCGAGGTACGAGACAGATGTGGTCTCTCCACATCCACCCGTAACATGATCAAGAAGATCTGGCCGGTGAAGCTCCCAAAGATGGATCCCGAGATGCTCGCCCGTCTGGTCTTCTGCTTCGAGAACAATCCTGAGCGACACGACGGCATCATTTCCGGTGCCCAGGATTCCATCGGAATCTGCGTGCCAGGTCTGGCTCGTCATTATTATGACAACAACTTCTGGCCAGAGAAGATAGAGAGTACTCAGGATGAGATGACCCTCCGCTTCCTCGAAGACCACCTCGTGATGATACCGATGCAGCCACGACGTCCGGGATGCAGCGTGGTAGAAGGCAAGGATATCACTCCTGCAAAGGTAAAGGCTTTAGCCGATGCTGCCGATGCATGCTGGAATGCCATTCTTGCGCACAATCTTGATGCTTTTGTAGCAGCCTACAAGGCATCCTTCGAAGCTCAGATAGCCATGTTCCCAGGCATGGTGAATCCTTCTATCGATGGTGTGATAGAACCGGATGCGAGTGTGCAGCCGATGATTGATCATTACAGTGCTCTGGACGATGTGCTGGCATGGAAGATGCCGGGCGCAGGTGGCGGTGGCTATCTTGCCCTGGTTGTAAAGGATAGTAAGGAATTTGCAGAGAATCATAATGAAGCCATCCATCTTCAGATACGAAGGGCATAATTATTTGGTTCCCTTCCTCATTATCAGCAGCCTCTTCTTCATGTGGGGCTTTGCCCATGGCATCCTGGAAGTGAAATCAACAGCTTCTACTTCTTCGTACTGTCCTTGTTTGTGATAGGGTGCGGCTTAACCTGTTTGGAGACGAGTGCCAATCCTTATACCACGGTATTGGGACATCCCGATAAGGCAGAGAGTAGAATCAATCTGTCACAATCGCTCAATGGCATTGGTTGGATAGTGGGACCGCTGGTTGGCGGACAATTGCTGTTCTCAGGTGTCAACATAGCCATTCCATACGCCCTGGTGGGTATCTTTGTGCTTTCAGTGGCATTTATTCTGTCAAGAATAACATTGCCTGACCCAAGGAGAGCGCATGAGGTAGATACGAACGAGAAGATAGAGGAGAAGCCGATGAAGACGATGGCATTCGCTTTCGGCATGCTCACCTTATTCCTCTATGTGGCAGCCCAGACGGGTGTGAATAGTTTCTTTATCAACTATGCCGAGGAGAGCATTCATATAGAGAAGTAGACCGCCAGTGCTACATAGCCGACACCACGCAAAGCATGTCCCTCGCCTTCCTCATCCCCCTCATCTGCTACGCCGCCACGAGGAAGAGTTAGGGGGCTAAGCGGTCCCATCCCGTATCTCCAGAGTAGATGATACCACCGCCAGAAACCTAGCCGCCCTATAATTTACTCAAGTTTCGCAAGTAAGCCCTACACGCCCTGAAAGGGCAGAAGCTCCTAGCCCAGGGCGATGCCCTGGGCTAGGAGCTTTTGGGCCTTCAGCCCGTACTTGAACCACATACGAAACTTCAGTAATTTAAAAAAGAGAAGAAAAAACTATTCCAGGATAAAATGAATCAATTTGAACCATTTTTCTGAATCTCTACTTAAGAGATACAGAAAAACGGAGAACTTCCTTTCAATCAGAGACTTATCAGATTTCATCCGAAATCATCTCAAAAAAAGTTGCTTTTTGCTGAACGAAATCAAAAATTTAACAGGCATAATTTGCTTCAAGCAGCTCGGTTTGCATTTCGTATACAGCAGGCAGAAAGACATAATAGTATTGAAGATTAGTGGAAGTGAGTCTATTGGTTTTTCAATGCTGTGATACATATCACAACCCTCATAACTCGGGAAGAGTCATCTTCTCAGGGGAAGCGGAGCTATATCCGGCAGTTGGAACCATTTAACATATTTAATAAAAAAACTCCCCATCTGTTATCAGATGAGGAGCATTTCCTAGAGATGGAAGTCGATTTCCTTCAGCCACTTCTTGACATCGAAGCAAGGACAGCTCTTGCGAACCCAGGGGAGGTCGCGATGGCCTAGGATCTCGGCATCGGGATAGTCGAGGGAGAGACCGTAGAGGAGGTCTTCCAGAGAATCCTTCTGGGCTGGAGTGCGAGTGTCGGCAGGCTTGCCTTTCTCGTCGAGACCACCCTCGTAGCAGATTCCGATGCTGTGGGTGTTGTAGTGGCGGGCATGAGCCCCCACCTCGGTTTCTGGACGGCAGGGATAGACCATGCCATCCTTCGTAATGTAATAGTGGTAACCGATGGAGTGGAAACCACGTGCCTTGTGGCAGGCTTCCAAGGCTTCAACTGGGAAGTCCTGGTTAACACGTGTGGCACTGCAATGTACCACAATCAGATCGATTTTTCTTGGATTCTTCATTGCTTTCTTTGGATTATTAAGAATTAATGTTTAATTTTGCACACGGATCTCACAGATCTCACGGATTTTGACTCCTTCGGAGTTCTTCCATTGAGAGACCAAATGAAAATCTCCGTTGCTTGCACCGAAGAGAATCCGTGGGATTCGTGAGATCCGTGTGAGACTTCTCTTTCTGAATCACATTGTTTTGCACATGGATTTTACAGATTTCATGGTTTTCTTTGGATTATTAAGAATTAATGTTTAATTTTGCATACGGATCTCACAGATCTCACGGATTTTCCGTTTAAGATGGGTGTGAGTCTTTTTTATGGCTTATGTTATTATATGGCGATTTGACTTATAAGATTCGCGGTGCAATCTTTGAAGTTTATAACTATTGGGGACCAGGTCTTTTTGAGCAGATTTATGAGGAGTCTTTGGTTCATCAGCTTCGCAAGGAGGGCTTGAAGGTAGAACAGCAAGTTCCGCTTCCAGTCATCTATGACGGAGTAAAGCTTCCGTGTGATTATCGGTTGGATCTTCTTGTCGAAGACAAGGTGATTATTGAACTGAAATCTGTAGAAGAATTACATCCGGTACATTATAAGCAGTTGATGACGTATCTCAAAATCGCACATAAGAAAGTTGGCTTATTGGTAAACTTTAATGTTGATGACATGGCAAAAGGTATTCATCGCCTAGTGATGTAAAGATCCGTGAGCGACTTAGAGGTTGGCGCAGCTCTGCATGCAGAAGGTGCTGAGGACAGCGGTGAGGACAGTGATGACGAAATTGATGACGGATTTCCAGTTTACTTTCATAATGATTAATTTTGAATGTTAAATGTTGAATTTTTCCCACACGGATCTCACGGATCTCACGGATTTTCGACTCCTTCGGAGTTTTTCCATTGAGACCAAATGAGAATACCCGTTGCTTGCAACGAAAAAGAATCCGTGAGATCCGTGAGATCCGTGTGGGAAACCAAGAAGGAAGCGGGCAGGATGAGCAAGCATCCGTTCAGGGCGATGAATTGACAATGTTGAATGAGGAGTGATGAACTCATTCCTGATGTGCCCTCGGATTACTCCGGACTGCATCCTGCCGATGCGCTTTCTCTTGTTTCAGATGCCAGGAGGCTAGGTTTACTACAAGCTTACATTCTCGTCTCCAGTGGTTCCGCTACCGCCCTGGTCGGTGTTGTCGCCACCTGTGGTTCCGCTACCGCCTTGGCTGGTGTTGTCGCCACCAGTGGTATCCTTCCCGGTATCCGGGTTGGTATCCGTGGTGGTGCCATCCCCTAACAGAGCAGAGGCCTTCTTCAGCGTAGCATCGAGGTTGATGGTCTTGGCGCTGAACTCACCGGTGCCACGAGCACGGAGACGGAAGCCGTCGATGTTCTTGGCGATGGTGAACTCCTTCTCCGAGGCAGCTCCCTCCTTGTTGCGGATACCGATGGAGAAGATGGCGAGGTCGTCGATCTTCACAGCGATACCCTGCAAGGTGAGTTCCTTGATGCACGATACCATATCGGTAATCATGCCCTTGATGGCTCCCTTGGAGAAAGGAGTGTTGTGGCTAGCCATGTGTTCGGCCAGGCCGTCGGTACCTACCGTCTGCGTGATGACTGGATAGGCGTAGTACTTGCCGTATGCCTCTGGCATCTTGGCGTTCTGATTTAGTTTTAGTACGTAAAGCAACATAGTTTTTAAATGTTAAGTGTTTTTATTTCACACGGATCTCACGGATCTCACGGATTTTTACTCCTTCGGAGTTTTTCCATTGAGACCAAATGAGAATAACCGTTGCTTGCAACGAAAAAGAATCCGTGAGATCTGTGAGATCCGTGTGGGACTTCTCTTTCTGAATCACAATGCAAAGATACAACATTTCTCATTCCCAACTCACCGATGCTCAATGTTGCTCCACGATACTCACCGATTATCACTGATAAATATCAGGGCTCTCCCAAATGGAAGAAAATATAGGATACTTGCAGGGGATTGAACTCCTTGCTGTTCTTGGTGTATCCACTCTTCAGCAGCTGCTCATAGAGCTGGGTGCATCTTACTATCCATCTCATCAGATGGGATCTAGCCACGTCCGGGTCGGAATCCGGAAAATAGAGCAGGGCTAACTCCTGCTTGGTGTAACTTCGTAAATCCATAGACTTTATTATTAATGTTGAATGTTGATTTTTCCCACACGGATCTCACGGATCTCACGGATTTTCGACTCCTTCGGAGTTTTTCCATTGAGACCAAATGAGAATACCCGTTGCT